>JACCEA012107921.1_pt1 | contig 17490 bp, 20 predicted proteins | sample 7449851 | NCBI WGS metagenome assembly JACCEA01 (sample SAMN15323453, study PRJNA562643) | freshwater metagenome | isolation source: river surface water | place: USA:Blue River Watershed | collected 2017-08-18
TCCTTTTTTAAATTCGAGATTGTGACCGATATCTTTCACTTATAATAGAGGAAAGTATATTTTTGCGCCTGTCTTATGAAAACGATGCCGAAAATAGCGGCATATATAAACTATTATAATGGAGAATTCTTCGGTTTGCATTGGTGTTATCGGACTCGGTTATGTGGGGCTACCACTGGCTGCTGAGTTTGCCAAACACTATTCTGTAGTGGGTTTTGACATCAACCGTAAGCGTATAGAGGAGCTAAGGGGTGGTGTAGATATTACTCTGGAGCTTGATGAAGCATTGCTGAAGCAGGTGTTGACAGGAGTGGAGAAACCCGGAGATAAGGGTTTGTACTGCTCGGCAGCGTTGGCCGATCTGTCGGTATGCAATGTGTATATAGTGACGGTACCTACACCGGTGGACCGCAACAACCGTCCGGACCTGACACCGCTCTACAAGGCGAGTGAGACGGTAGGCAAGGTGTTGAAGAAAGGCGATATCGTGGTTTATGAATCGACGGTGTATCCGGGTGTAACGGAAGACGAATGCGTGCCGGTACTGGAAAAACAATCGGGCTTGGTGTTCAACAAGGACTTTTTCTGTGGGTATTCGCCCGAGCGGATCAATCCGGGAGACAAACTGCACACTGTTTCCAAGATTCTGAAAGTTACGTCGGGGTCTACACCGGAGGTTGCAGAGAAAGTAGATCAATTGTACCGTTCGGTGATCACTGCCGGAACGCACAAGGCGGCCAGTATTAAGGTAGCTGAGGCGGCAAAAGTGATAGAGAATTCTCAGCGCGACATAAATATAGCATTTGTTAATGAGTTGGCTATGATCTTCAACCGCATGGGCATTGACACCCATCAGGTACTGGAGGCAGCAGCGACAAAATGGAATTTCCTTCCCTTCAAACCAGGGTTGGTAGGCGGTCATTGTATAGGTGTGGATCCCTACTACCTGGCGCAGAAAGCACAGGAGGTGGGGTATCACCCCGAGATCATTTTGGCCGGTCGCAGGCTGAACGATGGAATGGGTAAATACATTGCTTCTGAGGTAGTTAAGCTTATGATAAAGCGAGATATTACCATCAAGGCGGCGAAAGTGCTGGTATTGGGTATCACGTTCAAGGAGAATTGCCCGGATGTGCGGAACACCCGTGTAGTGGACATTATCAGCGAACTTGCCTCGTACAATACAGATATTTGCATATATGATCCATGGGCGAAGCCGTCGGATGTGATGCACGAATACGGTTTAGGCATAACGGATACATTACCTGCAGGCGTCCGTTATGATGCGGTGATTCTGGCAGTGGCGCACAAAGAGTTCGTATCTGTGAACTGGCGCGATCATGTGACTGCCAATGGAGTGATCTATGACGTGAAAGGTTGCCTGAGCACGGACATGGTTGATGCCCGACTATAGGTTGGTCAGGCAGGCGCAGGGGCTCTGTCAGGTGGTCGCCGGTTTCATTTTTAGCTTATTTTAAACTATTTTTGATGAAAATTCCCGAAATGCAGCACGTACCGAGGCGAGGCGTTTATGGCCTGTGCCTGCTTTCTTTTTTTGTCATAATGACCACGATGCATTCCTGTGTTCCGGCGAAAAAATTTGTGTATTTCAACAATCTGAAAGACGACAGCCTGGAGAAAGTAGTTGTGGTGCAGGATAGTAACGGCAAGTATTCTGAACCGATCATCCAGTCAAATGACGTGCTTACTGTCAATATCCAGACCCTTGTTCAGAACGAGAACAATGCTCCGATAGAACCGACCAGCGCGCCTGCCACCAACTTACTGGGAGGGTATCTTGTCGATAAGAATGGATACATTGAGATAGGGTTGATAGGGTTTGTGAAGGTAGCCGGGCTTACTACTACGGAGGCCAGAGAGCTGATCAAGCACAAGGCAGAGGTGTATTACAAGGACCCTGCAGTGCGTGTGCGGATCGCAAACTTTGAAGTTAAGGTTCTCGGAGATGTGGTGCGGCCGGGCGTATTTACGGTGCCGAGCGAAAAAGCGACCGTACTCGATATTATTGCGATGGCAGGCGACCTGAACGTGACTGCAAAACGCAATAACATAATGCTGGCGAGGATGGAAGGGAACCAAACAAAATTTGTACGTCTTGATCTCACCTCTTCTGATATTTTTAAGTCACCGTATTTTTATGTTCAACCGCGGGACTATATTTATGTAGAAGCGAATAACTTTAAACGGCAAAGCAGTGATAACTCATTTACCCGATACCTGAGCTATGGTTCGGGGGTAATAGGTATCATTTCTCTGCTGTTCCTCACCAGAATCATTAAATAAAACCTCTGAAGAAACCGGAAACGAATGGAAGGCAATAACAAAGCTGCAGTAGATGATGCCCTGAAAAACCGGCCTGATCAGGTATTGCCTAAAAACGAGGAAGGTGGCGGTAATTCTTTCAATCTGAAATGGTTGCTCACCACCATTCTGGCAATATGGCCATGGTTGCTGGGAAGTATCATTATATCCCTCATTGCAGGCAACATATATCTGCGCTATTACACGCCTATTTACAGTGCCTCGGCACAGTTGCTCATCAACGATTCTAAAAAGAGCAGCGCGGGATCGGATGATCTTTTAAAGGCACTTAAGATCAACAACAATAAGATCAACATTGACAACGAGATCCAGATTTTGAGAAGCCGTTCAACGATGACCGAGATCGTTAAGGAACTTAAGCTAAATCTGACGTACACAACAGAAGGGCGGTTCAAAAAGACCGAGTTGTATAACAACAAGCCATTCGAATTGGTAAAGGTTGATACGTTTGACGGCAGTTTCAATTGTAAGATCAGAATACTTAGCAACGATAATTACAGCCTGGTAGATGGGAAAAATCACACCGTAAACGCGCGCTGGGGAGATACAGTAACACTTGAAGATATTGGTAGGGTTGTTCTTCAGAAGACACCTGCATTTTCACTTTCAAATCTTGAGTACTTTGTTCAGCACATACCAGTTCTTTATTCTGCGATCAGTTATCAGGGACAGGTAAATTATGTGGTGCCTAACAAGGCGGTAACCTGCATTCAGATCAGCATGATGAACACCATTCCTGAGCGTGCGGTGGACATCATCAATACATTGATGAGTGTGTACCAGCGCAAGAATGTTGAGGACCGCAATAAGATTGCTGACAGTACGATCGCATTTATTGACCGCAGGAAGAAAGTGCTCGGTGACGAACTGTCCAAGGTGGAAGGTGAAATCGAACGGTTCAAACAGCTAAACGGAATTGCTGATATCGGTACACAGGCAAGTTTACTTATCACAACAAAATCAAACACTGCATTAAAGCTCGAGGAAGCCAGATTGCAGTTGGGCGTGATAGGCACGATAAGCGACTATATCCAGAAAGTTGATGACAAGTTGGTTACATTGCCGGCCTCCTTACTCGATAATAAAGGACTTTCTGAATTGCTGAACCGTTATAATTATCTGACTGAGCAGATAGATAAAGCGGAACTTACAATGAATAAGGATAACCCCATACCACGAACGCTGAGGAAGCAAAAGGATGAGGTTAAAAAGAGCCTTGCCAATGCACTGGCATCGTCAAAAAAGGAAACCGAGCTCAAAGTGCGGATGATAGAGCAGTCGCTGAAGGTGAATGTTAAGGACATCAGGGACATTCCAAAAGTGGAGCGCGAGTCGCTTGAATTTGCCCGTCAGCAGCAAATCAAGCAGGAGTTATTCATTTTCCTTTTGAAAAAGAGAGAGGAGACCGCTATCGAAAAGTCTTCGACTGTGGCAGACGGAATCATAGTAGATGCCGCATTGACAACCGGTATTGTTGCTCCGGACAAGCGCAGGATACTGATGATCTCTTTCCTGATAGGAACGATGTTGCCGTTTGCGATAATAATGATACGCAGGGCGCTCAATATCCGCATCATCAGTAAAGGAGACATTGTAAAGGCAACCACCATTCCGATAATAGGTGAGATCGGAAACAATGCAAGCGGTGAGAGTGTAGCTGTGACCCGCAACAGTCGTACGATCATATCAGAGCAGTTCAGGGCGCTGCGTACCAACCTTCAGTATCTGCTGACAAGGAATGATCAGAAAGTGATCATGGTTACATCGAGTATGAGTGGTGAGGGAAAGTCTTTTATTGCGATCAATCTGGCGGTGACTTTGTCGCTGTCGGGTAAGAAGGTAGTGATCATGGAGCTTGACCTCAGGAAGCCGAAGATATCGAAGATGCTTGGACTGAACAATGAGGTAGGTTTTTCCAATTATTCTATAGGCAAGGCATCGTATGAGGAGGTACTTATACCGTCGGGAGTGGATTCCAATCTTTTTGTGCTGCCTTCAGGTCCTATTCCTCCGAACCCGGCAGAGTTGGTGCTGCTGAAAAGCACCGAAGACCTTTTCGAGATGTTGAGGAGAGACTTCGATTATGTGATCATAGATACATCTCCGGTAGGTCTTGTTACCGATGCTCAGTTGCTGAATCGTTATGCCGATACTGCCATGTATGTGGTTCGTCAGGGATATACCTATAAGCAGCAGTTGGGCATACCCAATGAGTTGTACTACAGCGGACGCATTCCAAAGTTGAACATCATTCTGAATGACGTAGTAGCTAACCGTGGCTTTGCTTATGGTTATGGCTATGAAGAGGGCTATGGCTATGGTTACGGCTATGGCTATGGCTATGGTTACGGCTATGGCTATGGCTATGGCTACGGCTATGGTTACGGTACCTATGGTGATGGCTACTATCTGGAAGAAGAAAAGAAGCGGAAAGGTAAGGGCCTTGGCTCTTTCCTGAAAAAGAAAAATTCATAAATCCAGCAGATATTTACACTGTGCAAAGCGAACATTTGATGGTGCAACATCAGACAGAACACGATAATGAAAACTGGGATATCAAGATATCGGCAGATAGCGGATACCTGGATATTAATCTTCGTGAGATCTGGCGTTACAGAGATCTGCTGATGATGTTTGTGAAAAAAGACATTGTAACTGTATATAAGCAGACAATCCTGGGGCCCATCTGGTTTATGCTGCAGCCGATACTTACTGCTATTATCTACGCCTTCATTTTCGGTCAGGTGGCACGCATCTCAACCGGCAATGCCCCTCAGATTTTGTTCTATCTGGGGAGTTTTACGATCTGGAACTACTTTGCCGAGACCTTTAAAGTGACCTCAAAGACTTTTTCAGAAAATGCAACAGTATTCGGAAAGGTCTATTTCCCCCGCATTATCCTGCCATTGTCGAAAGTGATCTCAGGTATCATAAAACTGCTGATACAGTTTCTGCTCTTCTTTATTATCTGGGCATATTATCTGTGGGTGAAGGAAGCGATAACGCCCAACTGGCACATGGTATTTTTTCCTGTGATATTGGCGCTTATCGCCTTTATGAGCCTGGGTTTTGGTATCATCATCACTTCGTTGACTACCAAGTACAGAGACCTGAACTTTCTTGTAGCGTTTGGTATCCAGTTGCTGCAGTTTGTAACACCGGTTATCTTCCCGATCTCATCTATAAAGAATCCGTCTTACCACTTGTGGCTGTGGCTAAACCCACTTGCATCGTTGTTTGAAGCGTTTAAGTATGCATTTCTGGGGCAGGGTACAGGGGTGTTCAATTATTACTGGCTCGGGTATAGTGTGGCCTGGACAATAGTGGCACTGGTAGTGGGTATAGTGATTTTTAACAGGGTTGAAAAGAAGTTCATAGATACAGTATAGACCTCATGAACAATGACGTTGTCATAAAAGCGGAGAACATATCCAAGCAATATCGTTTGGGTGAGATAGGCACGGGTATGCTGAGCCACGACCTGAAAAGGTGGTGGGCATTGGCGCGCGGCAAGGAAGACCCGTTTTTGAAAGTAGGGGTTGAAAACGACCGCACCAGAAAGGCGAATAGCGAGTATGCATGGGCGCTTAAGGATGTGAATTTTGAGATAAAGAGAGGCGATACATTGGGTATCATTGGCAAGAACGGTGCCGGCAAATCTACGTTGCTGAAACTATTGTCGCGGGTGACGGGCCCCACTACCGGTCAGATCAAGATAAAGGGGCGCATTGCTTCGTTGCTGGAGGTTGGTACCGGTTTCAACCCTGAGCTGAGTGGCCGTGACAACATATACATGAATGGCACCATCCTGGGGATGACCAAGAAGGAGATCGGCAGGAAGTTTGATGAGATAGTGGATTTCTCCGGTATTGAGATGTATATAGACACACCGGTGAAGCGCTATTCGTCGGGTATGTATGTCCGTCTTGCTTTTGGTGTGGCCGCGCATCTGGAACCCGAGATACTGATAGTGGATGAAGTGCTGGCGGTGGGTGATGCCGAGTTTCAGAAAAAGTGTCTGGGAAAAATGGGCGATGTGGCCAGCCATGGCCGAACGGTAATATTTGTGAGCCACAATATGCAGGCCGTGCAAAGTCTGTGTAAGAGCGCGATGTACATGAAATCGGGCAGGGTGATGGAAATCGGGCCAACGGATATGGTGATCAACAATTACCTGAACCGCGAGGTGAAGAACTGTCTGGTGCGCAAGTGGGAAGAACAAGACGACATGCCGGGTAACGACAAGGTAAGGTTATCTTCGGCAGAGATTGTTCTGCATAACCCTGAAGCCGGCAATATAATTGACGTAAACACTCCGTTTGATATAAGGTTTGAGTTTTACAGCAGTGCTGAGATGGTGAATATGAACCTGAGTCTGGTGCTCAACACTACGGCGGGTGTATGTGTATTCAATGTAACGACCCAGCCTACAATGATAGCCAAGGGGTGGCATACAAGTGTGTTGTCTATTCCGGGTAAGTTGCTGAATGACGATGTGTACACGATATCATTGTATTTCGTGAAAGACACATCCGCCATCGAGTATGTCATCCACGACCTGCTGACGTTTGAGGTGATAGACGAGCAGCGCCAGGGTGCATGGTTCGGGAAATGGGTGGGTGCTGTGCGTCCCACAACTTTACCGTTCTCGCTAAAATAGATCAACATGAGTAAGAACGTACTGAGGATAAAAAAAGCCGTTCATAGTTTTCTGAAAGAACTACGTTCGGATCCGCATAGGCTGCCCTATATGGGCGACAAACATTATTGCCCCATCTGCAAAACGGGCGTCAATCATTTCCGCACGATAGATTACCACCTGATTGAGCCGGCTGACAGGTATCAGATGGTGTATCCGATGTTCTCTTTCGAGACCATGAACATGTTTGCCTATTCGTGTCCTCGTTGTTATTCCAATGACAGGGACAGGTTGTATGCACTTTATATAGAACAACGACTTGCCAACACGCCCGAGGGGAAAAAGTACAATTTGCTGGATATTGCGCCCTCGCTTCTTTCGGGATATCTGCGGGCGATGCCACAACTCAATTACAGATCGGCAGATCTTTACAATCCTGCCGATGATAAAGTGGATATCACCGACATGAACATATACGAGGATGGTCGTTTCGATATATTTATCTGTTCTCATGTGCTGGAGCACATAAAGGACGATATGAAAGCCATGCGCGAACTGCGCCGAGTGCTGAAGCCGGGCGGATGGGGTATTGCGATGGTGCCGATCACCAATGCGATAGAAGAGACCTATGAGAATGACGCGATAACAACCGATGCGGACAGATGGAAATACTTTGGTCAGGACGATCATGTGCGTATGTACTCTAAAAAGGGATTTGTAGGGAATCTGGAGAAAGCGGGGTTCAAAGTAGATCAGTTGGGGGTAGATCACTTCGGCAGGGATGTTTTCGACCGTCATGGTATCCATCCGCGTTCCATACTTTACATAGTTAGTTAGTTATGATCAACGTTACAAAACCTTTCCTGCCTCCTATGGAGGAATATACGCAGTACCTGAATGGTATCTGGGACCGTAACTGGCTGACCAACAACGGCCCGCTGGTGAATGAGCTGGAGCTGAAACTGAAGGAATACCTGAAGGTGAAGCATATGCTGTTTCTGGGTAACGGAACCATAGCGATACAGATTGCTATAAAGGCACTGGGGCTGAAGGGAGAGATCATCACAACACCGTTCAGCTATGTGGCAACTACCAGCAGCATTGTGTGGGAAGGCTGCAAACCTGTTTTTGCAGATATAGACCCGCACACACTGAACATAGACCCGGCAAGGATAGAAGAAAAGATAACTCCGCAGACGACGGGCATACTGGCAACACATGTTTTCGGAAATCCATGCGATGTGGAAGCGATAGAGGCCATTGCAAAAAAACACGGTCTGAAGGTGATCTATGATGCCGCGCATGCGTTTGCTGTGACTGTGAACGGGCGCAGCGTGTTTGAGTATGGCGACATATCGACATCCAGCTTTCATGCTACCAAGATATTTCACAGCACAGAGGGCGGCGCGGTATTTGCCACCGATTCGGAGCTGATAAAAGAGATGTCGTTCCTGCGCAACTTTGGTCATAACGGCCCCGAGACATTTGCTGCGGTGGGCATCAACGGAAAGAATTCTGAATTCCACGCAGCAATGGGGCTTGCGGTGCTGAAGCATATAGACGCACTGCTGGCCGCGCGCAAAACACAGGCAGCGACTTATGATGAGGCACTGAAGGGATTGAGGGTGCAGAAGCAGACCATTCATGCAGGTGCGCAATGGAACTATTCTTACTATCCGGTGATATTTGAAAGTGAGGAGTTGCTGCTGAGGAGCATGGAGGAGCTGAATGCAAACTGGATTTACCCACGCAGGTATTTTTATCCAAGCCTTTCTACGTTGCATTACGTGGAGCGTTGCGAGACGCCGGTATCCGATAGTATAAGCAAGCGTGTACTATGTTTGCCAATGTACCATTCATTGAAGAAGGAAGACATTTATTTTATCGCACGCCTTTTGCTTAGAGCCCAGAATAATTAAGTACACGATTCATACCCGGAAAACCTTAGGAAATGAACAAGACCATTTTCAACGATCCGAAGCTACAGGCTGAAATAGCTGCTTATGCCCGCGTAAAGACAATAGAACGTGATACTGTACTCATGTCGCCGGGAGATGAAATTGTCTTTGTGCCCATAGTGCAGCAGGGTGTACTGCGTATAGTGCGGCAGAACGACGAAGGGAAAGAAGTGTTCCTGTATCATTTGTATCCCGGGCAAACCTGTGCTGTGGCCATCAACTGTTGTCAGGGCAAGAAGAAGAGTACCATAAAGGCGATAGCCGAGGAGGATAGCGAGATACTGCAGATACCTGTGAACATGGTAGATGAATGGTTCAAATATCCTGAGTGGAAGACGTTCATCAATGCAACATACGGCCAGCGTTTCGCCGAGTTGCTGGAAGTGATAGACCTCATAGCCTTCAGTAATATGGACAAGCAGGTGCTGCATTATTTACAGGAACGTGCGAGAGCAGCCGGCACCAACGCATTGTACATCACCCATCAGATAATAGCCGACGAGCTGCACACACACCGTGAGGCCATAAGCAGGCTGCTGCGGGCGATGGAGCAGAAGAACATGCTGCGGCTGGGGCGCAACACCATAGAATTACTTACGTAGAAAGGGAACATTTGTTCCCTTTTTTATTTTCCGCAGTCAAGACCTTTGTGTGCAACAAACAAACACAGAGGGTTATGAAAAAGAACATGGGAGCTACCGACAGATTGCTGCGTGTTATCGCGGCACTGATCATTGCCGCATTGTACGTCCAGGGTACTATAGCCGGAACGACCGGAATAGTGCTGATGGCATTAGCAATAGTATTTGTGCTGACCAGCCTGGTAAGTTTTTGTCCGTTGTATCTCCCATTAGGTATCAATACCTGTAAAACAGGCAGTGCCGGGGATAAAGGGCTTTAACAAAATATTTTGTTGTGGTCGGCGTCTTATACAACAAATGTTCCCGATCACGGCTGAAAATGAACTGACCTTTGTGTCATAATTGTAAGAGAAGAATGAAGACGATCATAGCACGGTATAAGGTAGAGATAGCAGGGATGATAGCGGGGGCAATTGTCGGGTGGAGTTATTGGTATTATGTAGGTTGTGCGTCCGGCAGTTGCCCCATTACTTCAAGTCCCACGGTGAGCACCGTTTATGGTGCGCTGATGGGTGTACTTGGATTCAGCATTTTTAAGAAAGAAACAAAAACACAAAACAAATAAAAACAGAAAAGAAGATGGATCAGTTACAAGAATTGCTCAGATCAGACAAGACAACAATCGTGGACGTAAGGACTCCGGGAGAATTTATTGGCGGCCACGTTGCCGGCAGCATCAACATTCCGCTGAGCGAAGTGCCGGCGCGCCTGGATGAGTTCCGCAAGATGGAGAATATAGTGCTTTGTTGCGCTTCGGGTGGCCGTAGCGGACAGGTGACCATGTTCTTGCAGCAGAATGGTATCAACTGCGTGAATGGCGGCGGATGGACAAACGTTAACTACTACAAAAACAACTAATCATGTTAGGATTTCTTAAGAAACTTCTGGGCGGAGGCCCTTCGGTGGACCTGGACGCGGTGATGCAGAAAGGTGCCGTAATTGTGGACGTACGTACCAGCGGCGAATATGCCGGCGGACACGTAAAGGGATCAATCAATATCCCGTTGGCGAGCCTGGGTGCTCAGATGGGTAAGTTGAAAAAAGATAAACCTGTGATCACCTGTTGCGCATCGGGTATGCGCAGCGGATCGGCCAAGTCTATGCTTCAGTCGAACGGATTTGAAGTGTACAATGGGGGTAGTTGGTTCAACCTGAAAAAATATGAGAAATGAGTGAACTGAAACAAAGGCTTACGACCAACTGGCACATGATGCGTGTGCTGCGCCTGGTGATAGGCGGCATGTTGCTGGTAACCGGCATACAGGCGCACGACTGGGTGACAGGCCTTTTCAGCTCGTTCTTTCTGTACCAGGCAATAACCGATACCGGCTGCTGCGGCAGCGGAGGGTGCTATACAGGCAATACACGCGCTGATAAGCAACCGCGCGTATCGGAAGAAATAACAGAATACGAAGAAATAAAATAGACACTATGCAAACGAGATCATTTTCAGAGATCATAAGCGACGACAAACCGGTGCTGGTTGATTTTTCGGCGGAGTGGTGCGGACCATGCAAAATGATGGCGCCCATTCTGAAACAACTGAAGGATGCTGTTGGCGAGAATGCAACTATTGTGAAGATAGATGTGGATCGCAACCCGGCACTGGCAAACGCTTACAACATTTCGGGTGTGCCAACGCTGATGTTGTTCCGCAAGGGACAGATGCTGTGGAGGCAGTCGGGAGTGGTGCCGGCCAATCAGTTGAAGCACGTAATAGATCAGCACAGCTAAAGGATTAGCAAAATGAAATACATCATTGTAGGTGCGGTGGCAGGCGGGGCCAGTACAGCGGCACGGCTGCGCAGGATGGACGAGCATGCAGAGATAGTGATATTTGAGCGTGGCGCGTACATCTCTTACGCCAATTGCGGTTTGCCTTACTATATAGGCAACGTGATCAGCGACAGGAACAAACTCTTTGTGCAGACTGCAACGGCATTCAACAGCCGTTTCAATATTGACGTGAGAGTGCGCACGGAGGTGACATCGATCGATACTGCGAATAAGACCGTGTCCGCCCGCAACCTGCTTACTAATGATGAATACACCGAATCATACGACAAACTTATTTTGTCGCCGGGCGCTGAACCCATGCGTCCACCATTGCCGGGCATCAATTCTGAAGGGATATTTACTCTTAGGAATGTTGCCGACACAGACTACATAAAGGGGTATATAGACGAGAAAGGGGCGAAGAGTGCAGTGGTGATAGGCGCAGGGTTCATTGGCCTGGAAATGGCTGAGAACCTGCACGGGTTGGGCCTGGGAGTGACGGTGATAGAAATGGGCGGCCAGGTATTAGCTCCGGTTGATGCGCCGATGGCGTCTATCTTGCAGCAACACATAAGAGCACAGGGTGTGGAACTATTGTTGGCAACCAAGGTAGAAGGCTTTGAACGGGTTGATGGCCAATTGAAGGTATTGCTTGCGGGTGGCGATGTTGTGGAAACTGACCTCGTGATACTTTCTATTGGCGTAAGGCCCGACTCTAAACTGGCCGTAAATGCAGGGTTGAAGACAGGACGCACAGGTGCGATAGTGGTGAATGAATATCTGCAGACCTCTGATCCCTATGTTTATGCGGTGGGCGATGCGATTGAGTTCGTGAACCCTATAACGGGACAGACAATGCCTACTTATCTTGCGGGTCCTGCCAATAAACAGGGGCGTATCTGCGCAGACAATGTGGTGCTGGGCAACAAACATCGGTACAAGGGCGCTATCAATACAGCTATCGTTAAAGTTTTTGACATGACAGCCGGCACAACCGGAATGGCATCCAAACACCTGACAGCTGCCGGAATAGAGCACCTTGTTTCGACTACGCATAGTGGCTCTCATGCCGGGTATTATCCCGGGTCGCAGCAGATGACCATACAGATCGCTTTTGCGAAGGATAGCGGAAAGCTACTGGGTGCACAGGTTGTGGGCTACGACGGTGTGGACAAGCGACTGGATGTGATGGCGCATATAGTGCAAACGGGAGGAACTATTTACGATCTGATGGAGTTTGAACATGCGTATGCGCCCCCGTTCTCATCGGCTAAAGACTCGGTGAATATGGCAGGCTTTGTGGCCGACAACATTATGCAGGAGCGTCTTCGCATCTTCTATTGGAATGAAGTGGCAGAACTGCCGGCTGATGCTTTTCTGCTTGATGTGCGCAATCCGGAGGAGTTTCATGATGGTGCCATAAACGGTGCCGTGAACATACCGGTGAACGAGATCAGGTTGGTGCTGGCAGACCTGCCGCGCGACAGGGACATTTACATTTATTGCGAGGCGGGGCTGCGTGGTTATCTGGCACAAAGGATCTTATTGCAGAATGGGTTTAACAGAGTGCGCAACCTATCCGGCGGCTACAAGCTGTGGAAGGCTTGCAACAACGAAAAGGAAATAATTTCACAAACAAATCAGAAACAAACAGTATCATGAACAAGGTAATTACACTTTTACTGCTCGTATTGATGGGCAACATGGCGTCCTGCCAAAACGCGGGTAAAAAACTTCCTGACGGGACAACGTCGGTATCGGTAACAGTATCGGCAGATGATTTTCAGAAGAAAATGACTGCGCTGAAGGATGTGCAGCTGGTGGATGTGCGTACGCCTGAAGAATACAGGGAAGGGCACATTAAAAACTCGCTCAACATCAACGTGCAGGGCAGCAGTTTTGAGGCAGAAGTTGCTAAGCTGGATAAGAAAAAGCCGGTGATGGTATATTGCCGTTCGGGAAGGCGCAGTGCGGCCGCGCAGAGCAAGCTGATAGATATGGGATTTGCAGAGGTGATCAATCTCAACGGCGGTATCAGCGAGTGGCAGTCTGCAGGCAAGCCTGTTGAATAATAGCTGACACAACATTTTTAGGTTTTTTACGGCATATTTTGAATAATTTTGACGAATATCCGTTAGAATAGAACGTCGCGGCGGGTCCGCGACGTTTGATTTTGGACAAGTTATGAGATCTCCGATAGTTGCACTTGGGCTTTTGTTGTTGCTTGCAGGCAGTTTGCCGTCGTGCAAGAAGTGGCAGGATCCTGCACCGCAGGACAATCCTCAGATCTCCAATCCTTACTGCAACGACCCCGATGCGGTCAATTACAACTGGGGCTTTCCCGGCAAACCCGATAATTCGGTGTGCTATTACGCTTCCGACCTTTTTCAGGGGACCTACCTGCTGCACGACACTATTTACGATCCGAACTCAGAACTTTTCCTTGCTGCAGATTCTATGTTGGTGACCATAGCAAAGACAGACAAGAAGAAGATCTCTTTGAACGGTTTCTGTCCGTCGGGTCAGAAGTTGCTTTTCACCACACAGGCAGCTTACCTCGCCTCGGCAGATACTACAGTAGGTGATTCGCTCACTATTCATCCCGGGCAGATATTCTGCCGCACACAGGATACCGTTACAGGCACGCTCACCCGCGACAAGGTGGACAGTTCGCTTATCTACGTTTCATTTACCGTTGTCAACGACACGGGCACTACAATTCATGTGGGCAGGGCCCGCCGCAAATAACACATCTATGTTCACAGGCATTATAGAATCGCTGGCCAGGGTGGCTGCGATAGCGCACGAAGGCTCCAACATACACTTTACAATAGAAAGTCCGCTTACCAAGGAGTTGAAAATAGACCAGAGCGTGGCGCACAATGGTGTCTGCCTCACGGTGGTGAGCATAGAGGGTGATACTTATGTAGTGACTGCTGTGGCTGAAACACTGAACAAAACCAATCTGGGCAAGTGGCAGGTAGGTGATCTTGTGAACATAGAACGTTCTCTGCGTTTGGGCGACAGGCTGGACGGCCATTTTGTGCAGGGGCATGTGGATGCTACTGCCGAATGTATTGCTAAAGAAACGCTGGACGGCAGCTGGTTGTTCCGTTTCCGTTTTCCTGCGCAGTATGGTGCTTTGGTAATAGAAAAAGGGTCTATCTGCATCAATGGCGTCAGTCTTACGGTTTTTAACACGGGCAAGGACGAGTGTACAGTCACCATCATCCCGTATACCTACGAGCATACCAATTTCAGCCGCATAGAAAAGGGCACGGTAGTGAACATGGAATTTGATGTGCTGGGAAAATACCTGCTACGCATGCAGGAACTGAACGCCAATGCTTAGTTGAGCTTGGCGGGCACTACCAGCCTGAATTCAGGAATCGCGATTGTCAACTTCTTTTTATTGAACAGGTTCTCCATCAGGTAACTTCCATACATCTTTCCAAGATCGGTATTGAGATTTACGCCTGATGTATACTGATAGCTGTCGCCGGGCTGAATGACCGGTTGCTGACCCACTACGCCCTCTCCTTCTACTTCCCTGTGTATACCGTTGCTGTCTTTGATGTGCCAATGACGGCTGATGAGTTTCACCGGGTAAATGGTGAGATTCTCTATGGTGATGCGATAAGCAAAAAGGTGCTCTGATCGGAACGGATCGGACTGTGCGGGCTGGTAAAAGGTCTCAACCATAATACTTACGCCTTCTGTAATTTGTTGCACCATAGTGGTCATAGTTCGGGAGTACAAAGATAAGGGGTTATCCGATACTTTTCATGCAGGCGGTCTTATGGGCCGATAGACAAAAGAGCCGCTTCGGTGAGGAAGCGGCTCTTTTTATGTTCTTTACCCTTGCGGGAGTTACTCTTAGAAGTTAGACGGATAGTACTCCACTTTCGCCTTCCTTGTCATTGACTGCTGCAGACCCTGGTCTATGGTGTTGGCCATCTGCCTTTCCTGCTGCATGCGCTGCTGGCCGATGATCTGGTCCATCATGCCGCCATCGGGTGGCAGTGGATTCTGAACACGGTTCAGAACAGTGATGAAGTAAACACCACCCTGACCCTTGATGCCCGGAGATACAGTGTTAGGTTGGAATGCGCTGTTAAATGTATAACCGATCACTTTAGGCTCATAACCCAGGTTAGCCACGTATGAACCACCCAGTACTACTGTGTCGGCCTGTGCAACTGTCTGCTGTGTTTCTGCAGCAATAGCATCAAGAGCTTTGCCTGCATAACGCTTAGATATCAGTTCTGTTTTCTTCTCTTCCCTGATGCGCTGTTCTACAACGGCACGGTCGGTAGGGCTGAGGGTGCGGAGACCTTTTTCGTTCACAGACACCAGTTTAGCAACAACATAGCGCTCATCGCCCAGCTGGAATACCTGAGATACATCGCCAACCTTGTGCTCATACATCCACCTTACCACTTCGCGTGCAGGGCCCAGGCCGTTCACGTTGAAGTTGCTCACCTTCACGTTGTCGCCTACGCGCTTGTCAAGGTTCATTTTCTTAGCAGCCGCGTCAAATGCTTCAGGAGTAGTGTTCTTACCTGCAAATTCGTTGGCCATTCCGTAAAGTGCATTGATAGTGCTGTCGCTTGGCGCCAGGTTCTTAGACACAATAGCAAGCTGGTTGCTGCTGCCTACGCCTGTTTGCTCCAGTATCTCGATGTAGTGGTAACCTGCATAGTTGTCGTTAGACACCTTTACTTTCTTGGTCTCACCAACTTTGCCTTCGAATGCGAAATCTGCGAATTCTTTCGACAGGTTCGGACGGTCCATCAGTGTGAAAGTGTATTCACCACCCTTGCTCGGATCGTCTTCAGTATAGATCTTCACAACTGAGTCGAACTTACCACCAGCTTTGATAGCAGCGATAGCGCTGTCTATTTTCATGCTTGCAGCAGAGTCTGTACGCACATCATTGCCTTGCTCCTTGGTCTTCACCAGGATGTGACGCAGTTTCACTGAGTCAGGAAGGTTCTGACGATCCGTAACTTTCAGGAGGTTGAAGCTGCCGCTTTCGTAGTATGGGCCGAAGATCTGGCCTACCGGAAGCGTCATGATCGTGTCGGCATAGCGAGATTTGAGTGTGCGCTTGTTGAAGTAAGCCTTTGTGTAGGAGTTCATCACATCGCTCTTACCGTTCACAAACGTTTCGATATCTTTTGTCGTTCCGAAGTCGGCACGAAGCTCTTCAAGAGAAGCGAGTGTGCGTGCAGAGTCAGCAGCAGACGGGATGATCTCGAAAGAAACATACTCGATGTTGCGTGTAGCCTCGTCGTTGGTGAAGAGTGCCGCATGCTTCTGCATGTATGCTTTGATGTCCTCGTCAGATACTTTTACTTCTGCATCAGACACGGCAGAGAAAGGAACCTTTACGTAGCGGATAGACGCGTTACCATTCTGTTCAGCCATCATACGCTTCATCTGATACTTAGGCATGTATGCGCAGTTGGTGAACATTGAAGTGTACTTGCGAACGCGCGCAGAGCGCTCTACGTAAGCTTTTACAGCAGCCCACTGTTCGCGTACTTTACCATCAGGATCGATCTTGTCGCCGCGGTCGTTCAGTTCTTTTTCAAGACCTTTCACACGACCCGGGTCGAAGTTGCCCGACTGAGGATCGGCGAAAATGCGCTGACCACCTATAGTAAAGCCCTGCACCATACCGTCGGCATTGCCGCCATATATGAGCTGGTCTTTTTCTTCTTTCGACACGTCTATGCCCAGTTTGTCGCACTCGGCATTCACCGTTGCTTCAAACACCAGCATCTGTATCAGCTGTTCGCTCATCTGCGCGCGTGACGCGTCATCCAGCGGACGGCCGTTGTTGTACATAGAGTACAGTGTTTCGTATTCTTTAACCCTGGCACTATATTCTTTGGGGTCGATCTTAGTGCCGTTAATTTCCATCACATTGGCATCTCTGCCGTTGAACAGTGTAGAAAGAGAACCACTTGTAGCATCAGAAACGATGAAGCCAACCAGCGCCAGTGCAATGATACCACCTGCTATTTTTCCGTACTTGTCTCTTATTGTTGTAATTACAGCCATTGTAGGTTTGTATTGTATATTATATACTCAGTGTTTTTATTAGGGTTGGCAAATTTATGCGAAA
>JACCEA012244326.1_pt1 | contig 17485 bp, 10 predicted proteins | sample 7449851 | NCBI WGS metagenome assembly JACCEA01 (sample SAMN15323453, study PRJNA562643) | freshwater metagenome | isolation source: river surface water | place: USA:Blue River Watershed | collected 2017-08-18
CCCCAAACCCACTCGCGGTTTTCGTAGCATTTGTCAGTCGTGATGTTGACGATCGCTTTCACCGAGCCAGTATGTCGCGCAGCCTCAAGTACATGAACCGTACCCATGACGTTTGTTGCATACGTTTCAACAGGCTGACTGTAAGAGAGGCGAACCAAGGGCTGAGCGGCCATGTGGATCACGATTTCTGGTTGGAATCCATCCATGTGAGCCTTAACTGAAGCGAAGTCACGGATGTCCACAATATGGTGTTCCATGCCTTCTGCGACACGGGCAACCGCAAACAAAGCTGGCTCAGTGGGTGGCTCCAAAGCGATACCCGACAAGTTCGCCCCCATGGATTGCAGCCACAGGCTCAACCAGCTGCCTTTAAAACCAGTATGCCCGGTGATCAGGACACGCTTGCCGCGCCAGAAGTCTGGGTTCATGTTGGGGCGCACAGACATCAATCCCACTTTTTCCAGGGAGCTGCGCCACTCTCCCAGAGCTTCTCGAGTGTGTTTTTGTCATGCAGCGTGTCCATGGGTTGCCAATATCCGTAATGCGGGTAAGCCATAAGTTCGCCCTCCTCTGCCAAGTGCATCAGGGGTTCTTGTTCCCAAATGGTTTCATCCCCCTTCAGGTGAGAAAGTACTTTGGGAGATAAAACAAAAAAGCCGCCATTGATCAGGGCACCATCTCCGCGTGGTTTTTCTTTAAAACGGTTAACTTGACCATTTTGGATATCCAACGCGCCAAAGCGACCAGGAGGATACGTGGCAGTCAGTGTAACTGCCTTGCCGTGACTCCGATGAAAGGCAATGCTGGCCGCAATATCGTTATCACCCACACCGTCCCCGTATGTCAGGCAGAAAGCTTCTTCGTCTTTGATGTAATCGGCCACTCGCAGCAAGCGGCCACCGGTCATGGTGTTGACCCCGGTGTCAACCAAGGTCACTTTCCAGGGTTCAGCACGCTTTTGATGCACTTTCATTTGATTGGTTTGCATGTCAAAGGTGATATCGGACATGTGAAGAAAATAATTCGCAAAATATTCTTTGATCACATAGCCCTTGTAACCGCAACATATGATGAAGTCATTCACACCGTGATGCGAGTACATCTTCATGATGTGCCAAAGAATGGGCTTTCCACCGATTTCCACCATGGGCTTCGGGCGAACCGAGGTTTCTTCGCTGAGACGAGTGCCAAAACCACCGGCAAATATGACTGCTTTCATGTGGATCAAAACCTTAATGAGATGTCATCGTGTCGGAGCACACAAATGCATCAGAGTAAAAATGACGGCCAGGCAAACCCGCCGCAGTAAGAGCGACTTTAGCGCTGCGTATCATGGAGTCTGATCCACAGGCATAAACAACACAATTGCCAAGATTCAATTTTCTACGCAGGAAAACATCTTGTACGTAGCCATGTTCACCAGGCCATGTGGTCTCGCGTGACAAGGTGGGAATGTAGGTCACGTTCCCTGGCAAAGTCGTTATATCAAAATATAAATCATGCAGTTGACGCCCACCCCAAAACAAAGTGACAGATTGGGGCATTTCGTCAGTGGCAAGATTCGGTAATGATTCCAACATGGCTTTTACGGGTGCCAAACCGGTACCTGTGGCCAAAAAAATCAGATCGCGCTGAGCCACGTCTCTCAAGAAAAAGGTACCCAATGGACCATTCAATCGCAGAGTATCATTCACGCGAGCTTGTTGAAACCAATATTGACTCAATACACCAGATTCGACTTCGCGAATATGTAATTCAAGGGTATTTTCTGCTCTGGGTGCGTTAGCCAGAGAGTAACTTCGACGTACACCGTTAGGGCCAATGAGATCAATATACTGACCGGGGATATAGTCGAAAACGGTATCTGGTGGTAAACGAAGAACCACTTTCAAAACGTTATGAGCCAATTTTTCAATTCGATTGATCCGGCAGACAAGCGTTTTAGCAACAGGAAGTGTGGTGTGGCCCAGATCCTCGACATCCAGAATCAAGTCACTCAGCGCGCTGCGTGCGCAACTCAAAATCCAACCATCCATCTTTTCGGTATCCGTCAAACCTATCTCTGATACCAAGGCTTCGGTCTGACCGCTGATAAGCTTGGTTTTACAGGTGCTGCATCGGCCTGTATTGCAACTGTAAGGTATGAATACACCAGATAAAGCTGCAGAATCAAGTAAGGAGAAATTTTTACCTGACTTAAATTTTTTCCCATTTTTTAAGTTTACTTGATACATAGAAATACAGGATAAAAAAATAATTAAGAATTTGACATCATTAATTCATTAATTCATCAATTCAAAGAAAGAGGTACAGCCTTAAATATATAATCAGTTGCGTTTGCATCAGAAAGCGCGGCATTGGCATCACCTCCATCACAAGCTACCAAAGATTTAATAGCATTTTCAACCTCTTTATTCATGGCAGGATATTGCATTAACTGCACACCATTTTTAATTGAAAAGCCACATTCACTGAGCAAGCTGATCATAGAGTTTCTAGTAAATTGATTTTTAAGTAAAATATCAAATTTTTGCGTGATTTTTCTGAAATCACCTGAAGCCAATGCTAATTGGTTATGCCAATGTTGAAAATTTTTAACACTAACAATAAGAAATGCATCAGGATTCATAGCCTGACGTATACTATTAAGCACCATTTTCGGATTTGGCAATTCATCAAGTGCACGAATTAATATCCAACCTTCAACAAAATTAAATTGAGATAGAAATTCCACATTCAATTCCGCAAAAGAATTATTAAAAACTTTATCACAAAAAACAGAAGCTATTTTAGTTGAATTTCCCGAAGAATCAATTCCTATATATTCACAACTAGGATTGTTTTGCTTGTATATACGAGCAAATGCTCCACTCGAACACTGAATTTGCAATAGTGATTGAGTTGTATTTGGGATAAGAGACATAACAACGCTATCAAAATTTACATTATGCTGTGCTTGTTGTTGCCATTCTTCTAGATGATATCCGCCGGTATTTTTAACAGTCCCTTGCCAATCATGTTGCAAAAAATGCTTATCCGAATTTTTTCCAAAATCAGACTTAAGCCATTCAATATTCACAACCAATTCAGATTTACCAGCCAAATGAAGTGCCGTCATTGGAGCCGTCATTGGAGCTCCGTGCTTTGTTGGCATTGGCCAACTCCTCATTATATTTATATTACATAACATGCATGCTGGATGAAGATAGGCTATAGAACCACTATAGTATTCGACATCAAAACCGTCCTCATTTATTCGATTCACCATACCAACGCCATACATTGACTCTGTCAATGACTCGAGCATACTCTCCAAGAATCCACCTTTGAGCACAATTACATCCGAATCTATAAATAACACTGAACTAGATAAAGGTAGATTCTGAATAGCCCAAGCCATACCTGGGCCGTGATGAATATTAAAATCAAAATGAATAAGATTTACATTGTCAAATTCTTTAGAAATATCATTTATCTCAAGATAAATATTATGATCCGATCCATCTATAATATATATCCTGTTTGTATAGAATTTCCTGATTGACGTTAATAGGTCAGACACTAGATGGGTAGAGTTGTATGATACACATACAATATCAATATTAGAAGTAATCATAAAAATTATTTATTATTAGATCTATCGAAAACAGCTTGTTCTGCTTCATTCAATGGAAAGGAAGGCTTACCCTTCATTCGTGCTACAGGCTGTGAAATAGGTCGCTTTTCAATCACCAATATGCTATCGTAAAAATGCATAGCGAATGTATTTTTTGTAAATTCATCAACAATCAATTTACTATCTTTGCTGTACCATGCATTTAATTGATCTATTAAATTTTTGGAATACTCCATAAATGTATCAGCATTTCTGTACCCACCTCCAAAATGACCTGGCCAATAACTGGTGTGCATGTCTTCACAGAGATATATTCCACCATCTTTAACGTGAGAATAAAGCTCCTCAAAAGTAAGCTTCTGCTGAAGCATTGTATGTCCACCATCATCGATAATAATATCAAATTTAGGAAGAGTATTGGTGATTGAACGCAATGAAGAACGATCCTCCTGATCACAAAAAAGAATTTTTATATTATCTTCTTCTAACTCTTGGCACCGTGGATCTATGTCAGCACCATAAATTTTTGAATTTTTGCCGAAATAGTTTTTCCACATTTGAAGAGACCCCCCGTGCAGGACGCCTAACTCCAACAAAGAAATATCTTTATCGCGAAATTTTGAAAAATACCTTTCATAAATTTCAAAGTAATGCATCCATTTATGAATAAGACGATGATCTTTATTTTCGAAAAAATCTATCAAAGTGCTTTCTTGATTTTGCTGCATTTTTTTCCTCATTAAAGTTGGTTAAATTTATTTTCTCTGAATTGCTTTAAATCGAAGGCGTATATACACCATTTTCACTAATCCAAACATTGCGACAACTGATACAATTTAAATTTTTTCTAGTGATCATCTGTACAATTGCCATTGAACTGATGCGTTCAAAAACAAAATCAATCACACGTCTTTGATAACCTGCTCTTGGAATATAATGATTCTTATAAAAATCAAGAGCACAAGCCCATAGTTTCTGATTAAATTCTTGCCGTATAGATTTTCTGGCAGCAAAAAGACCATATGGAATTAAAGTGTTGCTTGAGAGCATGGTGGGTACACTGATTGGATCGAGTAACCCAGCTCTTATGGCACAACCCACCGCGAGCATCAAATCGTCCAAATGATGAACTCGGGCGTATTGACCTAAAAGTGTGTCCGGCAATAAGCGAGGAGCCGGAATCATGATGTCCACACCAGCGGGTATGTCAGTTGCAATGATATTTTGCCAATTATCAGCAAATTCCTCAGGTGCAATGATTTTATTTACTTGCATGATAGGACTGAGCCAGTCCTCATGGGTTTCTCGACCTAGGAATAACCTGTAACTTGAGGTAAAAACAGGTGCCGTATCATCTTGATTACTCAGAAGCTGGTTAATGGCCATCATAGCGCGCAGTGCCCCGAAGGCTGTCTCAGAATCTAATAGGCGACTGATGACAGAACCGGCAGCGACACCATGGGTTGGCGAATATCCTTCCACGCCAATAAGCTGGTGCTCAAAAGGAATTTGCCAAGGAATATCTTGATGTGTGACGACAAAATAATTACGACGTGTCATTATTTATTGCGATTATTGATGGATTTTTTGTGCCTAGTCATTCCCGAGACAAGCATTACAGATGAATACCAGGGTGAACAGTTTTTTGTTCGTACACACGATCGCGAGGGGGGTTCTGCCACAAGGCGTAAACCATGTTTTCGTACCCATGGATATCGCTTTGCGCAAAGGCACCAGCATTCAAGGAACTCAAAATGCTTAGCCCCATCCGAGAAACCATGGTTCGACCATACTTGGTTACTAGCGGCACACCAGCTTGTACGACATCGTTTGTTGTCGATCCGCAGTTGTAGGGGTAAGTGTCCAGATAAACGTCACACAACTTCAGCCGAGCACAGAATTCGTCATGTCCTGTTCTGGGTGAAAAGATCACTCGTTCTAAATCTGCATTGGTTTTTTGCGCGTGTTTTCGCAAATTCGCTGTCGTTAAAGGGTTGTCGTCGATGAGCCACAAAACAGCATTGGGTATGCGGGCTAGCAAACGCATCCACGAAGTAAACATTTCGGGGGTGATCTTGTAGACATTGCCGAAAGCCCCCATAACAAAAGCGTCTTCGGGCAAACCAATATCTGCGCGTTTGACTTCTGGCAAATTCGGTTTGGGCGCAGTAAGTGGAATGAATGTGCCATCTTGATACAGAGGCTTTTCCGTGAAATACAAGGCTTCTTCCGGAGGCAACACAATTTTGTCGGCCAATACAAAATCAAACCATGGCATTCCGGTCGTTCCGATGAAGCCAATATAGGTACCTTGTCTTGGGGCCGGGTGCAGAGCGAAGATGCCTGGGCGCGCGCCCGCGCTCAAACCGTGCATGTCAATCAGCACGTCAATTTCGTCGACCAGCACGGCTTCAGCCGTTTGTCGGTCAGTTAAAGCTCGAATGTTTCGAACCTGGTCAAACTGTGCCAACAAATCTTTACGCAGTTGGGTTCCGTCATCTTGTGTGAAATCGTAGGCATACAACTCGTACTTATCACGGTCATGAGCAGCCAAAAAGGTGGGCAATAAAAACCCAACCGCATGCTCTCGAATGTCACCTGAAACGTATCCGATTCGCAATTTGTTGTGATGGTAGATTTTGCCTTGGCTCAAAAACTCTTCTTTCAGCCCATAAGTTCTGGCCACAAATGAATGTGAGCACAAAAGTTGCTGCAGTGGATCTTCGGTCAAAGCCAACATCGCCAAGGGTGATGTTGCCATCATCATTTCATTTTTTGAAATGTTGGGCAGCTCTTTATAGACCGGCCATTCACAGGCTTTTTGACGAATGTGCACCCAATGTTGAATGACGCCCGCCTGCTTGGGGTTGATCAACAAGCTGTGCTCCAGCGCCTCCAGGGCCTGCCGGTAATCCCGGTTGTTTTCATGCACCCGCCCAATGTGGTTCAGCGCTGCGGTCAACATGTCGGTCTCAACCGGTTCTTTGGCATACCGCTGACCGGTCAGGTGGGCCCATGCGGCAATGGCTTGGGCTGTTTGACCCTGCTTTTCCAGCACCAGACCCAGGTTAATTCGGGCTTGCGCAAACTCAGGTGCAAGCGCCAAGGATTGCTCATAAGCGTTTTGGGCTTGGTCCAACTGGCCCAGCTGCTGCAGCAAAGACCCATGGTTGAACCAAACCAAGTGTTTGCGGGGATCTTCATGGTGGCCCAACCACAAGGCATACAAATTAGATGCCGCCTGGGCGTGTCCGTCCCGTTGCAGCTGTTCGGCGTGACTCACCATGGTGGCCAGTGCCATCCCGCCGCTACGCGCCAAAGCCACGATGTCCAGTTCTGTACTCATGGGTTCAATGTTATGCGGGATCAAATTAATCGGCAGTGGCGCGTTCATGCGGTTTCCTTTTATGGCCGATTGGGGCCAATCAAACATGGCACAGAACATGCAAGTTGAATGCCAGCTTAATGAAGCGCTGAGTATTCAGTTTGAAGAAAAGCGTCATTTTTTCGACGATCTGAGCCTGTCTGGCGGCAAAAAACTGCCGCAACCGGGTTCAGTTTGCAGCAGTTTTGCCGATACCCAAGGGGCAGGAAAACAAGTTTCTCCGCAACCCCTCAAGTTTGCTCAGCTGCTGTCGATACGACAGATAAGCACAAGTTAGGCGAGTCGTTTTCGCCAGGATTTTTGTACAACAGGTCACTTTGTGACAGTGCAAGCAAACAAATTTAAAGGGGTTCCCATGGTCTCATCCATCAGCTCATATTCGGCCAGCCAGATCCGTCAGATCAATATTCCGACTCTTGCCACGTCCGATGTCGCTGCGCTTTCTGCCAGCCAGATCAGGGAACTCACCACCAGCCAGATCAACCAGCTGTCCAGCGCCCAAATTGGCGCCATCGAAACGGTCGATTTTGTGCAGTTGACCGGCAAACAAATCAGCGCCTTCGATCCCTCCAACTTCAGGGATGGCTTGCTGACTTACGAAAAAAATAAACTGCAGGCCATCACTGGTAGCCAGTTGGCCAACTTGACCACAGCACAACTGGCGGCCTTCACCACGGACCATGCAGCCGCGCTGGACGCTCGTGACATGGGCGCCTTGTCGGCCAACCAGCTCAACGCCTTCTCCACCACGGTGGTGGCGTCACTCAGCAGCGGTCAATTGCAAGGCCTCAAGGCTGAGCAAATTGGGGGTTTGAGCAGCACGCAGCTCAATGCGATGAGCAGCAACCAAATCCAGAGCTTGAGCAATGCGCAGCTAAAAGGCATCACCAGCAGTCAGCTGGGCAGTTTGTCCACCAACAGCCTGCAATCTTTGACCACTGGACAGTTTCAGGGTCTTATCGCCGTTCAGCTCAATGGTTTGAGCAGCGCCCAGGTGCAGTCTCTTGAATCCGCCGACCTGTCTGCCATCAAAGGCACCACGATGGGTGCCATGGGCACGAGCCAAATACAGGCCTTGAGCTCAACGCAGGTCCAAAACCTGACGGAACAACAAATCAAAGGTCTGAGCGCCAACCAGATCAAAGCCCTTGACACGGTCGATGTTGCCGCGCTCAGCACCGGCCAAATTGCACAGTTCAAACAAGACCAAATTGGTCAACTCTCCACGGACCAGGTCAAGGCCTTGGGGACCCAACAGATTCAGGCTTTGGGGGCCAGCCAGATTCGAGGCTTGACCACCACGCAAATGTCGGCGCTCAGCACCGACCAATTGTCTGCATTGACCACAACGCAGGCCAAAACACTCAGTGCCACCCAAGTCAACGCTCTGAGCAGTACCCAGATCGCCAGCATGCAAACTGCTGATGTGGCAGCCCTTGCAGGTACCACCACATCAGGCTTGTCCACAGACTCGGTCAAAGCTTTGAGTTCAGGGCAAGTGGCATCGCTCAATGCCAGCCAGTTGCGCAGCTTGAGCGCAACACAGCTCAACGCGCTGGACACCGTCGATCTGGCCAATATGGGCACCAACCAACTTGTGCAGCTTACCGCCGATCAAGTGGCAGGGCTCAGCACGGGTCAACTCGATGCCATGACAACCGCCCAGTTCAGCGCATTGGAACCACGACAGGTTCGGGGCATGACCACAGGCCAAATGGCCTCTTTGTCCACCAGCAAAATCGCCTCGCTGACCACCACCCAGGTCAAGCAGTTGAGCGCTGAGCAACTCAACGCCATCGGCACCGCCAACATTGGCGCCATCGAGACCGCCGACATTGCCGCGATTTCGGGTGCTGCAGCAGGCAAACTGTCTACCGCTTTTGTCCAAGCCCTCAGCTCGGACCAAGTCAAGGCTTTGGACAAAACCCAATTGGCGGGCATGACCAGCGTGCAGTTGCAAGCCTTGGAAACGGGTGATTTGGCCAAAATGAGCTCGGCACAGCTGGGTAACTTGCGAGCCGACCAACTGGGGCAGCTCACCAGCAGCCAGCTCAACAACCTGACCACCAGCCAGCTGCAAAGCATCAACGCCAAACAATTGGGTGGCTTGACCACGGCCCAAATGGCTTCGCTGACCACCGACAATTTGGCGGCACTGAGCGGCGATCAAGTCAAGGCCTTCTCAGCCACACAGCTCAATGCGCTGAGCTCCAACCAAGTGGCAGGCCTGACCTCCACCGCCGTGTCATCGATCAATGAAGGTGCGTTTGCCAAGTTGACTACAGCAACACTGCAAGCCCTGACCACCGGACAAGTCGGACACCTGACCAACAAACAAATCCAGTCGATGAGCAGCAGCCAGCTCAATGGCTTGGCGACGGACGATTTGGTCAAGCTGGGCACATCACAAATTGCGGCTTTGTCTGCCAGCCAGGTCAAATCGCTCTCAACTGGCCAGCTCAACAGCCTGACCACAACGCAATTTGCCTCGCTGTCGGCCATTCAGGTCGGGGGCTTGTCCACCACACAAATGGCCAGCTTGTCTACTGACCATGTGAAGGCGTTGACCACGGGACAGGCCTCTGGTTTGACGGCCACCCAACTTAACGGACTGACGACCGCCCAAATCGGCAGCATGGACACCGCCGATGTGGCCGCGCTGAACGCTTCGGCCCTGAGTAAGTTGTCTACAGCCAATGTGGGCGCTCTGAGCAGTGACCAAGTCAAAGCTTTAGGCGGTCAGCAGCTCCAATCGCTAAGCACAGCCCAACTGGTGGCCATGGGCGATGATGTCACCGAACTGAACACCAGCCAGCTCAGTGGGCTGAAAGCCAGCCAGATCAGTGGCTTGACGACCGCCCAACTGGACGGCTTGGACACCGACCAACTGCGCTCGCTCACCGGCTCGCAAGTCGCTGCCATGACCACGGCACAGTTTGCCGCCCTGAGCAGTGACGACCTCAACAGCCTGACCTCCAGCCAGTTCGGCTCGATCAAGGCCGACCAGCTCAATGCACGCAGCTCAATTGCATCTTTGACGACCGAAGATATGGTGGCTTTGAATGCCAACACGGTTGCAGGTCTGAGCACTGCCGCCATCCAGGCTTTGACAACTGATCAAGTGTCACAGCTCAGTGCCACCCAGATCAAGGCACTCACCACCGACCAGCTCAATGCCATGGAGCAAGCGGACATTGAGAAGCTGACCACTGGCCAGGTGGCCGCCCTCAAGGCCGATCAAGTGGGTGGACTCAGCACCACACAGTTGGGTCGCTTGAGCACAGCACAAGTCAACGCCCTCAGTGGAGCACACATCTCGCGCCTGTCCACCGACAGCGTGAAGTCCCTTTCTAGCGCTCAGGTGGCAGCCATCAACGTGACAGCGCTGCGCTCACTCTCAGCCGACCAAATCAATGCTTTGGACACAGCCGACCTCGCTGGCATGGGCACCGCCCAAGTGGCGGCGCTGCGCTCCGACCAGCTTCAAGGCATGACCACGGGCCAGCTGAATGTGCTGACCACCAACCAGGTCCGTGCATTGACGGACTCGCAAGTGGGAAGTTTGACCACCGCACAGGTTTCAAGCTTGAAGACCGATGCGATCGCCACGCTCAACTCCGAACAAGTGACGGGGTTCAAGGTGCAACAGCTGGAAGCACTGAGTACCACCCAAATCAGTAAGATCAGCTCCACCGCCATCGCCGGACTGAGCGGTGGCCAAATTGGCAGCCTGTCGACCGACAAGTTGGCTGCATTGACCACCGGACAGGCGCAATCTCTGACGAACACTCAGATTCGAGCGCTGACCATCGGCCAGATGTCGGGCCTGAGCACAGCTTCGTTGGCCGCCTTGACCACGACACAGATCGACTCTTTTAATGCCGACCAGCTCAATGCCTTGTCCACCGCACAATTGGTATCACTGGAAACAGCCGACATTGCTGCGCTGGACGCACGCATCGTCAGCAACCTGAGCACAGGCAATATGGCGGCGCTCACCTCCAGCCAGGTGAAGGCGCTGGATTCGGCCCAACTCAAAGCACTGACCACCGCACAACTGAATGCATTGGACACCGCCGACGTGGCCGCCATGGGCACCAGCCAGATCCAGTCCTTGAGTTCCAGCCAAGTGGGCAGTCTGTCCACCGACCGGGTGACTGCGCTGACATCAGGTCAAATTCAGGCCCTGACCAGTACCCAGGTCGCAGGCCTCACCACAGGCCAGGTCGCGAGTCTGACCACCAGCCAAATCGAGTCCTTGACGACCTCGCAAATTCAGGCATTGGGCAGCAGCCAGATCGCTGCGATGTCCAGCAGCCAGATTGCGGCCATCCAAACCGCCGACTTGGCCAGCCTGACCACCGGACAAATCACAGGCTTGAACACCAGTGCCATACAGTCATTGACCACCGGACAGGTGGCCGGCTTGAGCACCGCCCAAGTCAGTGCCTTGACCAACACTCAGCTCAACGCGATGAGCAGCACTCAGGTGCAAGCCATCGAAACAGCTGATGTAGCCGCCTTGACCAGCGAACAAGTGAGCGGTCTGGCCACGAGCGGCGTCGCTGCTTTGACATCCAGCCAAGTGAACGCTTTGAGTTCCTCTCAGCTGCAAGCCCTGAGCTCGGCACAACTCAATGCCCTTGACACTGCCGAGGTGGCTGTCATGGGTACCAGCCAGATTCAGGCCTTGACCTCCAGTCAAGTGGCTGGTCTGTCCACCGACCGGGTCACGGCCCTGACCTCGGGCCAAATCCAGGCCCTGACCAGCACCCAAGTCGCTGGCCTGTCCACAGGCCAGGTCGCCAGCCTGACCACCAGCCAGGTTGAGGCCTTAACGACCTCGCAGATCCAGGCATTGAGCAGTAGCCAAATCGCCTCGATGTCCAGCAGCCAGATTGCGGCCATCCAGACCACGGACGTGGCCAGTCTGACCACCGGACAAATATCCGGATTGACCAGCGGCGTGATTCAATCACTGAGCACCTCCCAAGTGGTTGCATTGGGCACCACACAGGTCGGCGCGATGGGCACCACCCAGCTCAACGCCTTGAGCAGCACCCAAGTGCAGGCCATCGAAACGGCCGATGTGGCCGCTTTGACCAGCGCTCAGGTGAGCGGTCTGTCCACCAGCGCCATCGCGGCACTGACATCGACCCAAGTCAACACACTGAGTTCAGTGCAGCTGCAAGCGCTGAGCTCTGCGCAACTGAATGCACTGGACACCGCCGACGTGGCCGCCATGGGCACCAGCCAGATTCAGGCACTGACCACCACGCAGTTGTCACAAGTTCAGACCAACAGCGTGGCGGCATTGACCACCAGCCAAGTGGCTGCCTTGACCACCGGACAAGTGGCTGCCTTGACCACCTCTCAAGTGGCGGCCATGGGCACCGAACAGGTCAAAGCACTGGGCACCGCACAGGTTCAGTCTCTGAGCAGCGCACAACTCAACGCCCTGAGCGCTGATCAAGTGGGCGCACTGGACACAGCAGACGTTGCCGCGTTGACGACAGCACAGGTGTCCAAGCTGTCCACCAGCAATGTGGCCGCACTGACCTCTGCGCAAGTCAAGGTTCTGGGCAGTGACCAACTGCAATCGCTGTCCAGCACCCAGATCAACGCACTGGACGCGGCCGATGTGACCGCCATGGGCACTGACCAAATTGCCGCCCTGAGCACCGCCCAGATCAGCAAGCTGAGCAACGCCAATGTGGAAGCGCTGGGGACAGCCCAAGTGGCCGCTCTCAGCTCCAGCCAGGTTTCTGCCTTGACGACCAGCCAACTGGCTGTGGTCAGTGATGCCCAGTTCACCGCCATGGGCACCAGCCAACTGGCAGGTCTGACTTCTGGCCAGTTTGCCGCCCTGAGCGAGAGCCAGGTGCAGGCCATGTCCACAGCCGAGGTCGCAGCCCTGAGCACGGCCCAAGTGGCCTCGATGGGCAGCGGTGCTGTCTCTTTGATGAGCAGTGGCCAGATCAAGGCCCTGAGCTCGGCGCAAGTGACCAGTTTGACAACCTCGCAACTCAATGCCCTGAGCGAAGAGCAGATTCAGGCCTTGGACACGGCCGATGTGGCCGCATTGACCACCAGCCAGTTGGCCGGCTTGAGCAATGCCAAGATGACCGACTTGAGCTCTGTGCAAGTCAAGGCTTTGACCACCAGCCAGTTGCCCACACTGGGTACGGCGCAAATCAACGCGCTGGACGCCGATGATATTGGTGCGATGAGCACCAGCCAGATCACCTCGCTGTCGACCCTGCAGGTCAGCAAGCTGAGCAACGCCTCTCTGGAAGCCTTGACCACCTCACACGTGGCCGGAATGAGTACGGCACAAGTGGCCGCGTTGGGCACAGCCCAGATCGCGGTGCTGACCCCCGAGCAGGTGGGTGCCTTGGGCACCAGCCAACTGCAAAGCCTGCAAGCGGGCCAGTTTGGCGCCATGAACGAGGACCAGATCGCGGCCATTGGCACAGACATCTCGGCTTTGACCACCGCACAGGTGAACGCCTTGCCCACAGCACCGCTGCAATTGTTGAGCACGGGCCAAGTCCAGGCTTTGACCACTACACAAGTGAAAGCATTGGGCACAGACCAGCTCAACGCCTTGACGCAAGACCAAATCAGTGCCTTGCAAACGGCTGATCTGGCCAGCCTGACGACCGGTCAGATCAGCAGCTTGAGCAGCACCCAGCTGCAGGCTTTGAGCTCGGGCCAGATTCAGGCCTTGACCGACACGCAACTGCAGGCCTTGAGCACGGCCCAGTTGAACAATCTGGAACCTGAAGACTTTGCACAGCTGACCACGGGTCAAATCAGCAAGCTGACCACATTGCAAGTCAGCAAACTGTCTGACACCATGCTGCAGAGCTTGACCACCGCACAGGTGTCCAACCTGGACGATGACCAGGTGGCGGTCTTGACCACGGCCCAAATTGGCACACTGAGCGTGGAGCAAGTGGGTGCCATGACGAGCACGCAAGTCAAAGCCATGGGAACCGCACAGCTCAATGCTTTGAATGCCGACCAGGTGGCCGCGCTGGGCACCGAAGACGTGGCCGCCATCTCTGCAAGCAACTTGTCCGTTCTGAGTACGGCGGTGATCCAGTCACTGACCTCCAGCCAGGTGGTCAACCTGACCAACACCCAGCTGAAGGCCTTGAGCGCGGATCAACTCACTGCACTGGATGTGGGCGATGTGGAAGGTTTGAGCACAGCACAAATCAACCAGTTCACTGCCACTCAGATCTCCACGCTGAGCACCGCATTCCTGGAAGCTTTGACCACAGCCCAGTTTGGCGCACTGACAGCTACACAGTTCACCGCACTGGACTCTGCACAGGTCAGTGGCTTGGCAGACACCAAGGTGGCAGCGATGACCTCGGCACAGATCCGAGTGCTGGCAACCAATGAACTCAATGCCATGAGCTCGATCCAGATTGCCGCCATCGAAACGGCCGATTTGGTGGCCTTGAGTGGCACGCAGATCACAGGCCTTGACACCGACTTTGTCCAGGCTTTGACGAGCGACCAGGTCAGTTCGCTGACCGCAAGCCAGCTCAAGGCCTTGTCGGCTGACCAGCTCAATGCGCTGGACACCGCTGATTTGGCGGCCATTGCCACCGACAAGATCACTTCGCTGTCGGCAACGCAGATTAGCGGTCTGACTACAACCCAAGTGAATGCCTTGAGCACCAGCCAGGTTGAAGTCCTGACGGCAAGTCAGGTCAAAGGTCTGACCACTGGCCAAATGGCGAGCCTGAACACCGATGCCCTGGTGGCCCTGAACACCACGCAGGTGGACGCCTTGTTGGCCACGCAGCTGAGTGCATTGGACAGCAGCCAGGTGGCAGCGCTGGAAACCGCCGATATTGCAGCCATCGACGTTTACCAAGTGGCCAGCTTGAGCACCGGCTTCATCGACGGTTTGAGCACAGGTCAGGTCGAGGCCTTGTCTGCTTCACAAGTCGGCAAGTTGACATCCGCGCAGTTTGCAGCCTTGGGCACGGACGACCTGGCCGCCCTGACGACCGCCCAAATGGCCACAGTCACGGCAACCCAGATCAACGGTCTGAGCTCTGATCAGATCCAAGCTCTGGAAACTGCTGATCTGCAAAGCCTGCGTGCAAGCCAGATCTCGACGTTGACAACCGATGCGATCAACGCATTGAGCACAACGCAGACACAAGCGTTGACCACCAGCCAAATTGCCAAGATCACTGCAACGCAGCTTGGCAGCCTGGTTGGATCCAAAGCGACGGCAGACATTGCGGCCTTGTTCACATCGGCTCAGGTGGGCACAACAGACGCAACCGCCGTGTTGAGTGCAACGCAGCTCTCGCAACTGTCCACCGATCAGATTGCAGCTTTGCGCACTGACGCTTAATCGGCAATCGACGCCACCACAAGTGGCACGTGAATTGCTTATCTGACGATAACCCCACACCGGCAACCGTTTGCCGGTGTGGCAAGTCAGGAGCAACACATGTCAACCGCCGCATTGCATTCGCCGACCTCTTATGGTTTGCCAGAGTTTCCACTCGACCTCGAGCTGGATCCTCCCTCCCCCGTCAAGGTCCGTGAATGGGTGGCTGAGCTCTTCGAGCAAAACCACTTTTCCTTAGCCATCGCCTTGGCCGAAGCCGGGCTGGCCCTTTACCCCGACAGCGAAGACGTTTTGGTCATCGCGGCACTGGTGTCAGAAGTCCAACAAGACTGGGCCCATTCCCGCGAACTGCTCGAACACCTGATCAAAGTCCAGGCCGGCAACACGCCGCCGCAAGTCTGGCACCACCTCGCCCGCGTTCTGCGGTGCGAAGGCCACACCCAACGCGCACTCTCTGTGGCCCAACAAGCCCTGCGCCAGCACCCATCATCGATGGACCTTCAGCAATTTGTTGCTGAGATGCTGCCCTCATCGCCCCATTTGAAAAAAACCGGCACCGCCGGCGCTTGACGGGTTTCCGTCGCTCACCCAGTTTTCACCGGGAAAATAGCTGGCACGCATTGTGCTTACCAGTACATACAACCCGATGCGGCAATGAATAGCCGTCAGTCAGACCAGATAGCCTAAAACCAGGAGTCTCTCCACCATGTCAGTCATCAATACCAACATCAAGTCATTGATTTCGCAAAATGCGCTGACCCGTAACGGACGCGATGTGGCCAACGCCATGCAGCAACTGTCCACGGGCAAGCGCATCAACTCGGCAGCGGACGATGCGGCGGGCCTGGCCATCAGCAACAAGATGACTTCCCAAATTCGGGGTCTGAACCAGGCTGTGCGCAACGCCAATGACGGTATTTCGATGCTGCAAACAGCCGAAGGCGCGACACAAGAGATCACCAACATGCTCCAGCGCATGCGTGAACTGGCCGTTCAAGCAGCCAACGACACCTACAGTGACACGGATCGGGACGCCCTGGACAAAGAAAGGGTGGAGCTGGAAGAGGAAATCACGCGGATTGCCAAAAACACCAAGTGGAACAACATGGCGTTTCTGGACAATGCCGGTGTGACCAAATCCTTCCAAGTGGGCATTGCCAACAACGAAGATTCGACGATTGCCGTGGAATTTGTCGACTTGACGGCATCGGGCCTCGACATTGTGGGCTTGGATGTGTCCAGCCACGTCGCCTCACAAACGGCCCTGGACAAAATCGACACGGCCATTGCCGGTGTGGATGATTTCCGCGCCGATGTGGGTGCCAAAATCAACCGACTGAACTTCGCCATTGATAACTTGACCAATATCTCGATCAATACCTCTGCATCGCGCAGCCGCATCGAAGACGCTGACTTTGCCAAGGCCAGCAGCGAATTGGCACGCACACAAATCATCCAACAGGCGGCCACAGCCGTGCTGGCACAAGCCAATACAGACCAACAGTCTGTGCTCAAACTCCTGCAGGGCTAAACGGTCGTCCCCAGTTTGAGTGACACATGAAAGCACCCACCAAAGCATCTTTGCCGCCGACTGCGACGCCAGCAGAAACGCGCGGACCGGATTGCTGGAAATGTGAATACTTAAAAATGACTTATTTGCGTGCTGCGCCGTACAGCTGCAATTTGATGGGCTTCAGATCCAGGTGGCTCCCCTCTTTGGAGGTGCTCCGAGCCGACGGAGAATTCTGCAGAGGCTTCATGCCCAAAGCCACAAAGCCATTGAGACCCACGATCAATATCCGAGCTTGAATGGATTTCAAGCGCCGACCCAGCCACTCAACGCCATCCCATCTTTGCAATTTGTGAAATGACTTCAACAGAAACCAACAAATTGCAATGGAAGTCAGATCCGCTTCTCACCGGCAAAAAGCAAAAAGCTGACTTTGCCCAGACATCTTGGGATCAATCCAAAGATCGGCAATTTGGCTCTTGGACACCTGAAAGTCACGCCAAGCCCGGCGATGAACTTTTTCAGAGCGATCCCCATAAATCCGCGCCCACCGATCCATCGGTCGAAACGGGTGCCCAGGCCCAGACC
>JACCEA011410877.1_pt1 | contig 17484 bp, 18 predicted proteins | sample 7449851 | NCBI WGS metagenome assembly JACCEA01 (sample SAMN15323453, study PRJNA562643) | freshwater metagenome | isolation source: river surface water | place: USA:Blue River Watershed | collected 2017-08-18
ATGAAAAGCGAAGTTTGATTTAGACGTCCAGGGCAAGAGTCTAGTTTAATTCCTAGACTTGGGATAGCTCAGCTATGTAGAACATCAGCAGATGTTACCCTAGCACGTACATGCCTTTCGGCAGGAATAAATAGGTGATTGTCTACAGTAAGTAGTCGATATGAAGTTAGACCTTCACCTGCAGCTACTTCATCTGAAGATAGCCTATAACTATCAAAACTACCTGAACCTATTGCTTTATATTCAAGTGATTCATCGATAGATACTAGTGTATTATTATAAAGCGCAGCTATTGTTTCTGGATCTAGTAGTTCATAGCTTCAATATCATTGGTGCCCTATTACTTTTACAGTAAATAGTGGCTCAATTACTTCATCTATAGAATAAAGTAGAGAAAAAGATGGTATTGCAATAACCACAAGTATAAGTGCAGGTATAACAGTTCAGATTATTTCAAGAACTGAAGCATGCACTAGACGATGTGACACTGGATTAACTACATTTGCTGGTACATAAAAACGTTGAATACATACAGCTAGAATATACCTAACAAAACAAAGAATACCTGTAAGAAAAATCCTAAGATCATCATGAAATGCAAAAATTCCTTCCGCTATTGGAGAGGCTGGGGCTTGAAATCCCCTTTGTCAATCTTGTATTGGTTCTAGAAAAGAAATAGTAAACATATTAAATAAAAAACAATTAATTATATTGATATATAATTGCAGGAGAAAAGGGATTCGAACCCCCAACTCGTGGTTTTGAAGACCACTGCTCTACCATTGAGCTATTCCCCTGTTCTTTTATAGAAATTAATTAATAAGTCTTCCCCTTTGTAAGAGTATTCCATATACCTTTTTTTGCACTTACACATTATACGCGAGAATTCGAGATGTTATCTGGTGAGGCTTTCTAAAAGGTAAATTAATTTTAGTTATTAGAATTAATTACAGATAATTAAAAACCACGAGAACGATAAAAAGAATGTACTTTAGCTAGAGATCCACGAAATGGATAATAGATTTTATTTAGCCTAGGTGTTTCAACTTTTACAGCACGTAGTGTACGTAGATCCCTTTGTATATGAGCAGGAAAATACCTATGTACAGCTTTTAGTCGAATAATTTTACGTTGGCGTACTTGTTTACGACATCATTTTTTACGTAGACGCCTTAGACGAGAACGATAACTTACACTGCTAAAGCCCTTATACTGATTAGCATTCTCAACGTCTTTTTGTGACTTAAATTTACTTAGTATAAAAGGAAGATATTTTTTACGTAGACGGACAGAAAGTATATACTGCTGTAGTCACTGTAGTTTTTGAAAAAGATGACCTTCCGTTTCTAGATCAAATTCATTTAGTTCAAATCAAGCTACAAGAATACCATACCTAAATTGAAAAAATTGTTTTTGACTTTGAATAGATGAAGAATATATAGATTTATTTACTATAAAAGGAAGATACCTATTTATTAGGAATTCAACTTTTTCTTTATCAAAAGGATATTCGAGCTCATCAAAAACAAGACTAGGTTTTTTTTGTATACTTGTAACAAATTCTTTTATTTCATTAGGAACAACTATATTCGATGATATATTATAGATAGGTATACGATTTTGTTTATTAACAACATTAACTATTTTTTTTACTTTTTTTCCATTTGAACCTTTATTTTTGATTTTACTTTTACTTGAATTTAGTCAAGTTTTTAGCCAAAGTTTTTTTGCCTGTGAACGTCGTTGATTTTTTCGAAAAACTTTTTTTATTTTAAATTTAGCTGCCCTTTGTGAAAGTCAAAAAGAATTATTTAGCTTGTTAAATGAAGTAGTATTTAGTTTATCATTTGAAAATAGACGACTAATCAGTTTACCTGACATTATTTTATTTTGTACAATATAATTAGTAGAAAGTACACGTGCAAAACGAGAATAAATGGTATTACCAAAAAAAGAAAAATCAACTTTAGTACGTACCGTATTTATTTTTTTACCTACAATTTCACGTATAGGATAAAAACGTGTTTTAATTATGCGTTTCCTATTATATTGTTTAGAGTTCGTAATGTGTTCATTATTTATAAAATATGAAAAATACTTTGGAGATTTAACTATAACTGATGCATTTTTTCAACGAACAAGTTTACGTTTACGACGAAAGCGTACTAGACGAGATTTTTTTTTAAATTGAAAAAGCTTTTTTTTTATACGCGTAAATAGACGTCGACGAAGTATATACAGTCCTCAACGACGATAATAAACACGACAAAATAGATGTCAATAAAAAGGTTTTCAAGTAAATTCTGAAAGTGATATGACATCACCTGTTTTTATAACCGCACGAGGTGATCGTTCAATAACTCCATTAACTAGAAGACCATGATGTTGAATATACTGATGACTCGCATATATAGTGGGAAGTATTCGCCTACGAAAAAAAATCCTATCTAGACGTGATTCTAGAACATTAAAAAAAGAAGCATTGTTATTACCTATTATTTGACGGTTATTTTTAAATATATCTTGAAAGCTTTTTTCTTTAATTTTCCCATGAAAGAAACGAACTTGTTGTTTAATATAAAAACTGTTACGATATCGACGCTTTCGTGGACGTCCATATGCTTTAACACCAGCTCCACTTGATTTTTGACCTGCACGTCGACGAAATGGTCGAATAAAACGACGTGCTATAGTTCATTTCCTTGTTTTAGCTACAAGAACATTTCGTCGAAAATTACCTACACGTTGCCTTCGACGAGCACGAATTTCAAAAAAACGACGAAGATATGAATTTTTATATGGGTTTACCTTCGTTTTTGATAGATATGCAATAGCATAGCGAGGCTTATATGCACCTGTTTTTGCCATAACAATAATTAAATTAGAAAAACACACTATATTAATTAATTATGCTTGACGTTTACCTTTTTTTAGGCGAAGAATTTCTTTATCATACAGAATTCCTTTACCTTTATAAACATTTGGTTTACGAAAAGAACGTAGTTCTGCAGCAGTATTATTAACCAGACAAAGATCTTGCCCTTGTATAGAAACTAGCCTACCCTTGCTGCGACCTTCTAGGCGCGAAGTTTGTATATTAACTGCATGAGATGCTACTAGTGGAAAATGACATTCATGACTATATCCGATTTTAAGCCTAACTTGACGTTGTGACGTTGTATTAGAATTGGCAATACGCTTTTGCCTATATTTTTTCGTAAAAAAATGCTTATCGCCACCAAACCTAGATGTTGATAGACTACCTTCACGCCTAGTTGCACGAAATCCAACTCCAGACAGACGTAGACGACGACGAAATCCACGTACAACACCTAGACAAAGTTGTTGTATTTGAAAAAGTGCTGTTGATTCTTCTTGTTTAGTAACTCCTTTTACAAAAAGAAACGATCCTTGTGTGTTTTTTAGCCTATTAAAACGAAGATCACCTACCTTTTTTACAAAAGTACCTTTAGGTCCTTTTAGTTTAAGAAAACCAGGTGTTTGATATATTTGAATAGAAGACGGTATCTGAACTGATATCATTTATTAAATATAAAAATTAAATTTTAATTAAATAACGAAAAAATAAATAAACTCCAAACAGAATAGTACCCCCTAGATTATTTATTCGAGCATCTCGATCTGTAAGAAGACCACGCGAAGTTGATATTACAAAACAACCTGAAGTGGACAGTGGTTGTCATAGCGAACGTGTATTTAGATTAGCTACATTACCTGATTTAGTTACCCTAAAGATACGACGAACTGCAGGTTTACCCCTAGCATCATACTTAAGGAAAACTGTAGCATTCCTAACAAAATTCTTATCTTTTTGTATTTTCGATATAAAAAAACCACGTATATAACCTTCAGCTCGAAGTATCTCCAGAATTGAAATATACTTCGAATTTGATTTTTTTATATTAAACCTTTGTGTAAATGTATGAGGTAGCTTTACTTGAACTTCATTACGTCCTGAAAAATACCCATTAGAAATTTGACTTAGCCTATTTGATAGATTATCCATAAAACACTTTATATATTAATTTTTTAACGTATGCATTAACAATAGACTATCAACTAGCTTTCTTTACACCAGCTAGTTGACCTTCTCAAGCTAGTTTTCGAAACCTTAGACGTGAAAGTCCAAAAGAACGATAAATAGAACGTGGTCGTCCTGTAAGACAACAACGATTACGCCTACGTGTAATAGAAGTATCACGCGGGAGAAGAAGAATTGCATTATATGCTTGGCGACGTATTGAAAATGATAGTGACATATTTTCAATAAGCGCACGAAGCACTGCACGACGAAATTCAAATGAAGTATATAGAATACGACGACGACGATCTTTAAGTAGTAGATATTTCATTTATTATGTTTCAATTTATTTTGGAAGTAATCGGACTCGAACCGATGACCTAATGCTTGCAAAGCATCCATTCTACCAACTGAACTATACCCCCCTGTTATTTTAAATAAAAAGGCCAGAGGCGGAATTGAACCGCCACTCATAGATTTGCAATCTACTGCAATATCCTTTATGCTACCTAGCCGTTTAAAAAAAAACTATTTAATTTGTTGTAGAATAAAATTTATTTTAAATAGAAAAGTTATCTGTGAAATCCTTAGTGAAGTCAGTATATTATAAATAGAATACCTAGGTAGTTGATATGTTTTTATTGTTGAATTAACTGATATATATTTATTACAAGCTTCATTTTGACGTAGATAAAGTTGAGATCCATTAGTTGTAGGAAAAAATATCCTAATAGGAGTAAAATCAAGATTAAAATTAATATCACCAGTTTGACGCGTAGTATTAATTTTATCAAAAAAAGATTTCCTAAGTTGTTCTTGATTCTCATTTGTATTAAATGCAAATTTCCTTTGTATATTACTACCTTGTAGTAGTGAAGCAAATGCATTAAATTTAGAAAGAACGCTTATTTTTTTTGATAGTGAAACGGAACTAAGCACAAATTGAATCTTATTATTAAATTTCCTATCAGAAAAAATACTTTGATTTGAACGTAGTCGGCTACGTTGCACAGGAGACAGCGCACCTGTTGAAGCATATATAATATAATTTGTAGAAAAAGCTTCATTATTATTAGCAACAGATAGATTCCTATCTTTTACAAAATTACGTGATTGATTTAGTATTCGAACCCTACGTAGTTCACGTTCTGTAAACGAAGATACACTTCGATAATTTACAGAAAAAAAAACTTTATTATTTATTGATTTTTTAAAAAAAATAAAATTATTTTTATACATAATGGATATATTAATTTATATTGTTTATACAAATAAAAAAATTAGAATCGCCCAATACGTGCATGCTCCATTATATTCCTACAATCAAGAAAAAATTCATCAAGAAATATATGAGGAGCTATACCCCTTAGAAATAGCGAAATGATTGGTACTATAAACAGTACAATTTCTTTAGTTGAAAGATCTTGATATGCTGTTACAGAAAGTACACGTATATTACCAAAAAAGATACGATTAAATGTTCAAAGAGTATAGACAGCACCAAGTACCCTACTTGTTGCTGCAAAAAGAGTAGCTCAAAAATTTTGACGAAAAAGACCTACAAAAATAAGGAATTCACCTACAAAACTACTTGTAAGAGGAAAACTAATATTTGCAAGTGAGAACAGTAGAAAAACCCTAGTAAATAGTGGATAAAAATGAGCAAGACCTCCAAAATATTTTAGAGAACGTACACTATAACGTTCATACAGAACACCTACACAAAAGAAAAGTGCTCCAGAAACTACACCATGACTTAGCCTTTGAAAAATAGCACCTTGAAGTGATTCACTTGTTTCTGCCCTAATTCCAAGAAGAACTACATTCCTATGTCCAACTGACGAGTAAGCTATTATTTTTTTTAGATCTATTTGACGTATTGCTGTTAGACTTGTATATATTACACCTAGTAGTGCAAAGGTAGATACTATTGGTGCAAAATATACAGTACCTTCTGGAAATAGTGGCAGGGAAAAACGCACTAGTCCATATGTACCTAGTTTTAGTAGAAGTACAGCTAGTAGAACTGATCCTATAGTAGGCGCTTCTACATGAGCTTCAGGTAGTCATATATGTAGTGGAAATAGTGGAATCTTCGCTGCAAAAGCAAGAAAAAAAGTTATCCACAGAAAACGTTGGTCTTCTATTGGTAGTATTATTTGAAGAAGTAGTTCATAATCTGTTGTACCTGTTTTTGAATAAAGATAAAGTAGATTAAAAAACCTAAAAATAGATCCTAGAAGTGTATATATAGATATCCTATAACTAGCACGTACACGACGTTCTCGAGAACCTCAAAAAAGCACTAGAAAATAAATAGGTATTAGTGTCCTTTCAAAAAATAGAAAAAAACCTAGTAGATCTAGAACTATAAAAGAACCAATAACGCTTCATTGTAGAAAAATTAGAAATAGAAGTGCTTCATATAGACGGGAAGTAGATGGATTTAGACTAAGTATACATAGAAATATAAATAGATTAGTTAGTATTATAAAAAAAAGAGATATTCCATCTACACCTAGTCGCAGATCAAATGAAAAAGATGGCCTTAGGGGAAGTTCTATAGTACCTTTAAAACCCCCAAAATAACCATGAAAAGTCGCTCATAGTAGAATCGACAGAATAAATGACACTGCGGATGATAGCAGTGCAAAATCATATTGATGTTTTGGTTTAAAACTAGAACCCCTAATAAGAAAAAAAAGAGCTAGGGCAGGTCAAGCTAGATTTATTATAAGTAGATTATTTATTACGTATATAATAAATTGCTTAAAAACTGAATCTACTACAGTATGAAGTAGAACATCATTAACTATTTCAGCAGTGTATGCATAAATAGTTTGAAAACTAAAAATAAACAGTACATTAAGACTAAGAAAATAGGAACATAGAGAATATAGACTAATCATTATTTATTTACAAATATTATATATAAATTAATACGTAAACTTTTCCTTCATAATATAAAGAAAACGTTTACTTTAAAACAAGTAAACCTATTTACAAGAATGTAAATAGAATTAGGAAAGCCCTCCTTAGCGCAAATAGCGCTATAGCTTCTGTTAGGGCGAAACCTAGAATAGCTAGACGGAATAGTTCATCCTTTTCATTTGGATTACGTGATACGGCAATTAGTAGAGAACTAAAAATATTACCTATACCTACTCCCACTCCAGCTAGAGCAATTGTTGAAATTGCGGCTCCAATTAGCTTTGCTGCTACTACCATAAAAAATAGTAAAAGAATAGAAGTTAAATCAAAATCTAAATAAAATAACAAATTTTATCCGAAAATGACCTACTTTTAAATTAATGACAAATTTAAGACATTATTTTTTAATTAAAAAATAAGTTGCATATAACTACTTTGCTGTTTCAGTAAATTTATTTGTATTAGCAAAAGCGATTCATACACTAGTAAAGAAAAATATTAGTCCATAAAAAGTAATATATGAACCTACAGAGGCTATTTGATTTCAACCTAGATAACCATCTGGATAATCAGGAATACGACGTGGCCTACCTGCTAGTCCAAGAAAATGCCTTGGAAAGAAAGTTAGATTAACACCTACAAATGTAGTTCAAAAATGTATTTTACCTACTATAGTTGGTAGAGGAATTCCTACTATTTTCTCAAATCAATAATAAAATCCAGAAAATATAGCAAAAACAGCTCCCCTAGACAGCACATAATGGAAATGAGCTACCACGTAATAGGTATCATGTAGTGCTGTATCTAGTCCACCATTAGCTAGTGCAATACCTGTAAGTCCCCCTACAGTAAACAGAAATAGAAATCCTACAGCAAATAGCCTAGCTGGCTTTTCTAGATGTAGAGCACCTCCTCACCTAGTAGCTATTCAACTAAATACTTTAATACCTGTAGGCACAGCAATTATCCTAGTTGCAGCAGTAAAATACGCACGTGTGTCTACATCTAGACCTACTGTATACCTATGATGCGCTCATACAATAAATCCTAGAATACCTATAGATACCCTAGCATATACCCTACCTAGATAACCAAAAACCGGCTTACCTGAATATGTAGAAATTACATGGCTTAGTATACCAAAACCTGGAAGTATTAGTATGTAAACTTCAGGATGTCCAAAAAATCAAAATAGATGTTGATATAGTACTGGATCACCTCCTCCTGCAGGATCATAAAAACTAGTATTAAAATTACGATCTGTCAGTAGCCTTGTAATCGCTCCTGCAAATACAGGCAGTGATAGTAGTAGTAGAAATGCTGTTATAAGTACGGCTCAAGCAAATAGAGGTAGCTTATGCCTAAACAGACCAGGTGCACGCCTATTAAATATAGTTACAATAAAATTTATAGCACCCCTAATAGAAGAAGCACCTGATAGATGCAGACTAAATATAGCTAGATCCACAGATGGACCAGAATGTGCTTGAATACTTGAAAGTGGTGGATATACGGTTCAACCAGTACCTGCTCCACCTTCAACTAGAGCTGAAACAAGTAGAAGTATTAGTGATGGTGGTAGTAGTCAAAAACTTATATTATTCCTACGAGGAAATGCCCTATCTGGAGCACCTATTAGTACAGGAACAAATAGATTACCAAATCCACCTATAAGAATAGGCCTAACCCTAAAAAAAATCCTTAGGAAAGCATGTGCAGTAATTACTACATTATATAGTTGATAATTACCTGCTAGTATTTGATCTCCAGTACTTCCAAGTTCCCTACGTATTATTAGAGACCTAGCTGTACCTAGAATACCTGAAAATGCACCAAAAATCCTGTAAAGTACACCTATATCCTTATGATTTGTCGAAAATAGCCAACGAATAGCTCAATCACGAAACGAAATTGATTGTGTATACGACATAAATAATATATAATGGGTATATCGGGACTTGAACCCGAGACTTACGGATTAAGAGTCCGTTGCTCTACCAACTAAGCTATACACCCTTACTTAAACAAATTTTTTATTTATAATTTTTAAATACAATAATAGCAATAAAATTATTACAATTTATTTATAAATATTGCTACAGGTGAAGTTGATACAAAACGAATTTCTTCACGAAGAGTTTTACGAGTAGATAGATAATACTGAGCCAGATGTGACTCAGAAAACCTTTCTATAACATTTTCTTCACTTTCTTCATCTCCAAATCCAAGAAGAAGAGCTGCAAAGGCGAAAAATAGAAAATCTTCTAGTAGATCTATATCTAGTTGAGGCATTTTTTTATTATTTAAAGTTTTAATATTTAAAATTATTTCCTTTGTAGAGGTGTAGAATGTATATTTGTTAGCGATGGTTGTGTTGCATTCCTATACTCAATCCTTTGACGTTTAAGTCGCCTACATTCTTCGGGAGTAAGTTTAAAATGAACCTGATTAAATTGACTTAGTGCTTTATCAAATCCCGCATCATTAACTGTTTGCAGTGTCGCTACAAGTTTCTGGTTACCAGAAGAACCAATTGCATTATAAAAAAGTTCAGATATAGGAATAGTAACTTCAATAGCATCACCGATAGTTTTAATATAAACGTTACAAGCCGCAATTTGAGGTACACCTTGTGGTCATATTAGTATTATATTATCAATATAATGAAGAGTTGATTTACCTAGTGCTACTGCGTTTTCGCTTAGAGCTGCTCCAAGTAGCACATGGCTGTCTTTAAACATAGGTACCTTTTGAATCCTTTCTGCAGCCTCTTGCCCTTTTCGAGCAGTTTCAACAAGACTTTGGTAAATACGTTGTTTAAATTCGTAAGCATCAACTAGACCAAGACATGTTCCAACAGTAATATTATAATACATGTAATTAGGAAGAATACCACCAAAAGGATTCAGATTCAGATTACCTGCATGAAAATGAGGAGAAAAAAACCTAGAAAGAGCATTTTTAAATATGAAATTATTATATAGAGATTGGTTAAGACTAATCCCTACTTCACGAAGTGAACAATGCTGAAGTGCTTTTAGTAGATCTACCTGATCAATGCTAGCGAATAGGAGTCCATAATTAAAAAAAATTTTTTCTTTGAGGAAATACTTATAATAACTAACGAAGTTACCATTAAGTTTATCCACACTTTCAAGTGTTGAGTTCGGAAGTGACTCAACCTGTTGTACAACCGTAGCAACAGGTTGAGGTTGCATAATAAACGACGCGATTCATTCTCAAATTGGGCCAAAGACCCTATGAGTAGAATAGAATATGTATATGTTAGTGAAAAGAAAAACCCTTACCATAAATGTTTAACTATTAATGTGATACATATAGATCCTTTAGATAAATACATGTTAGGATCGTGAATATATAAGCTTGTATTCCAGCTACAGCCCTTTCTAGAAATATTAGTACAAAAACTACTAGAGCAGGTAGAAAAGCTGCTATGGCATAACCATCCCCTAGAGTAAACCTTACATAGCTAAATCCAATCAGCACTTTCCTTAGTGTATGACCGGCCCTCCTATTAGCAAAAAGTCGAACAGAAAGACTAACTACACGAAATGTATAAGATAGGAATTCTATAGGTATTAGTAGAAAAATTAGAGGTAGTGGACATCCTGATGGCCTAAAAAGACTAAAAAAATAGTTTACACCATGTTTTAGTATCCTTAGTGTAACTAGACTACCAAATACTGAAAGAGCTACTCAAAAAGTAAGTACAAGACTACTTGTTGCAGTATCCCCATAAGGAATCCTACCCCTAAGATTACTTAGTAGTACAAAAGAAAATATAGCACAAACCTTTAGATAAAGAGCTCCATTTTCAGCAACATCTTTACCTAGATTAGCTACAAAAAGAGAAGCTACAATATCTTCTACTATAGAAAGATCACCTTCAGAAGCTAGAAAAAAATCTTGTTCATCTTCAGATTCCCCACCACCTATTAGAAAAAAACCTAGAATAAGTGTAATCCTTATTTCATCAATAGAGAAAGTAAGATCTATCTGAGGTGCAAATAGAGTATCTGTAATTGTGTTAACTTCTTCTAGACTAGAAGATGCAATCTCTACTTCTTCACGAATAAAAAAGAAATCAGTAAATCAAAAAGAAACAAAAGCTCCTGTAAATAGATGAATAGCTCCTATAAAAAATATAAAACTAAATCCTTCAGTAAATACGGATATTTGAGATATTAGATTTGGTGCAAAATGTCACAGTAGACCTACGATTACAAGAAGTAGCCTAACATGGGACTCATTATACCTTAGAGTTTCAAAAGAAATAGATGAACTCACAATTGAATAGGCATTTACATACCTTTCACGTGCATCAAATTCCCTTTCAGACACAAAAAGAATATATGGCTCAAGTGTTTCAATTACTCGATGTGTTAGCCATACAACTTCATCAAATTGTTCCAGTGGAGTAAATATAAAAAAACTAGTAAATAGTTGTGTAACCATTATTATAAATATATTATATAAATTAAATATGTATATCCTCTACGGGAATTGAACCCGCGTCTTTACCGTGAAAGGGTAATGTCCTAACCTCTAGACGAAGAAGACTAAATGATATAAAACAATTCCAACTTTCATTAATTTGATAGTAAAAACTATATTGTTGAAAAACCTCATGAATTACCTAGTGAAAATAGACGATACTCTTGAGGAAGACTTACTTTTTCATAAAGAATACGTTTACGTGAATCGTCATAACGTACTTCTACAAAACCTGTAAGTGGAAAATCTTTACGCAGTGGATGTCCTTTAAATCCATAATCAGTAAGCCTACGACGCCTATCTGGATGTTTACGAAAATAAACTCCAAACCTATCTCAAGTTTCTCGTTCGTATCAACCTGCAGATGGATATATCGAAACTACAGAATCTAGAGATTGACCCTCAGAAATAGAAACACTTATAGAAATACGTTGATTATAAAACACAGAAAGAAGTTGATAGATTACTTCAAAACGTTGTTTACGTTCTGGATGATCTATAGCTGTAATATCAATTAGTTGTGCATAAGAAGTTCCAGTATGATATTTTAGAAAAGTTAGTAGTGGGTTTATATTTTGAGCACTAGTTTTAATAACTCATTCTCCGTTTACAGAATAAAAAAAAATAGTAGGAAAAAACTTAGCTAGTTGCGGCTTCTCTTGTACTCAAAAAGAAACTGCTGTTGTTGAATAAAACTTTGTCGACGCAATAGAATTTATTTTGTTGTTTTTTCGAAATAGTATCATTTTATTTGTCATAATAAATATTTTTATAATAAACCTCAAGTATATTAAGCTAACGCTACTCTATTAAATTATAAAATATAATTATAATTATTCTTCACGAAGAAGGATATTACCATAAATACGAAAATACGCTGTAAGTAGTCCTAGAGCAAGTGCAGATTCACCTGCAGCTAGTGTAAGTACAAATAGCGCAAAAAGTTCCCCAAGCCTATCATCAAGATAAACTGAGACTATTACAAGAAAAAAGTTAACACCATAAAACCTCCTTTCTATACAAATAATTGAAAGTAGTATATGTCGTTTATTAACTAGAATACCAAAAGCTCCTAGAAAAGCTACTATAAGACCAAGATCCCTAAATGTATGAAATGTTATTAGCATATTTATATATTAAATTGTATATTTATTTATTAAAGAATGTAGTCGGTTAACAATTAACGTGAAAGCTCTACAAAACCGTTAAATGCCCTTAGAATCGATGCATAAAAGAGAACAAAAGCAAGTGAAAAAGGTAGAAAAACTTTTCATCCTAGACGCCTTAGTTGATCATAACGATAACGAGGTAGGGTACCACGTACTAGTACAAAAAGAGTAACAAATAGCCTATTCTTTAGCGCAAAAATAATCGATTCTGGAATAGGAAACAGTGTAAATGGCCATATACCAATATGTCAACCTCCAAGAAAAAATAGTGCACTAAGTCCAGACCTAAGTATAATATTACTATACTCAGCAAGAAAAAATAGTGCAAATCCCCTGGCAGAATATTCAACATTATATCCAGAAACTAGTTCAGCTTCAGCTTCTGGAAGGTCAAAAGGATGTCGATTTGTTTCTGCAAGTGTTGTAATAAAAAAAATCATGAATATAGGTAGTAGTGGCGCTCAATATCAATAATTAGACTGCCCTTCAACTAGAGTTGAAAAATTAAGTGTACCAGAAAATAGTAGAAGTGATACTAGTGTAGCACCTAGTGATACTTCATATGAAATCCTTTGAGCTGCTGAACGTAGTCCTCCTAGAAAAGCATATTTTGAATTACTAGATCAACCTGCCCTTATTACGGAGTGAACACTTAGAGAAGAAATCGCAAAAATGTAGAGAACACCCAGACGAAAATCTGAAATCCTAGCACCTTCGCCTACTGGAAATACTAGTCAAGCCGCCCTAGCTAGTCCAAAAGTAAATACAGGTGATAGTAGAAAAAGAAAAATATTAGCACTTTTAGGTAGAATAGATTCCTTTATAAACAGTTTTAGACCATCTGCTAGAGGTTGAAATAGTCCATAAAAGCCTACAATATTAGGACCTTGACGACGTTGTAGTGCAGCTAGAAGATGACGCTCATAAAGCGTAAAATAAGCAATAGCCAGCAGTAGTGGCACTATAAGAGCTATATAAGCTATTATTATTTCTATAAAAAACATATATCTATATTATTTATATAAAAAATTTATATCTATTAAATTAGAAATTCGATTAAAAAACTAAGCTGGATTTCGTTTTGTACCATATTTTGAACGACCTTTTTTACGTCCAGCTAGACCTTGGAAATCTTTAACTCCACGCATCCTTTTATATTTAATTCCTGGAAGATCTTTAACACGACCTCCACGAACAAGAACGACAGAATGTTCTTGTAGACTATGCTTACCTTCTCCCGGAAGATATGCATATATTCGACGACGATTACTTAGACGTATAAGTGCTAGTTTACGTAGCGCTGAATTGGGCTTTTTAGGTGTACGTCGAACTAGTTTTTGAATAACACCTTGTTTTTGAGGGCACCTTTCTAGTGCAGGACGACGTTGACTACGTTTTTTACTTATACGACTATATGATGAACGAGATGACAGTTGAGCTATTGTAGACATATATACTTAAATTTTTAAAAATATTTGCGTTAGATATTCAAATGTTTGATGTTATAGTTGATGTTTTATAGATTTCACTAATTTTCTCTTGAAAATTGGAAACAGGTATAAAACTACGCACTGGCTGTTTTTCTTTACTTTGTTCTCACTGCTTTGACGTATCGCTTGTTTCAAGAGATACTGTAGCACGAGGATATAGTCAATATTTACCAAAAGAACTACCGTCTTTTTGTATAAGAAGTGTATGTGTTATTGCTGGGTGTGTATAACTTTTCATTTAACAATATTATTTATTATTTGCAGGAGAAAAAGGACTTGAACCCTTAACATATGATTTTGGAGATCATTGTTCTACCATTGAACTATTCCCCTGTTCTTTTATAAAACTTAATTTTAAACATGTCTGGAGAGACTCGAACTCCCAACTTTCGGATCCGTAGTCCGACGCTCTATCCATTGAGCTACAAACACAGAAATATATTTAAATAAGTACAGGTATTTTTGAAAAACGCCTAAAATAAAACTGTTCTTCAACAGTAAGTGAAGCAAATATACATTGAAACTGCACTCGTTGTACATCTGGATGTAGCCCTAGACCCACTTCAATAGGATAAAAAAGAATAAGTTCACCTAGAGTAAGCGCATAATTTGGTTGTATTTTTGAATACTTTATTGGATTACGATTTATCTGTTTACTAAATACCTTATTATTTTGTATTTGAAGAGGAGGTGTTACTAGTTTTTTTATAAAAGACGAATAAAGTTCTATTAGCTTTATGTTACGTGTTGGTTGAAACTTTTCCCTTCGAGGAAGAGAAATACTTAGAGAGTCTATAAACGAATAAATACCTTCACGACGAAGTGTTACCTTACATCCGACAAGCCTTCCTTTACGTAGTTTTCACACTTGAACATTACGTTGCGAAACTGTAGCTACACATTTACGTTGCGTTAGTAGTTCAAGTGCAAGAAAAAAGGGAAGAGCACGTTTTTTACTAAATTCAATTGAACGAAATCGAAAAGAAACTATTATTGAGGAAATTGTTTCTTTATTTGAAGAGTTTACATAAGGAAATAGACTAACCCCATAAAGTTTTTGATTATATTTTAGATGTTCCGCCCTCGGCGAAATAGGAAGCTCTGCCCTAATATATGATTTTGAATTGTTTACAAAATTAGATAGATTATTACTTGACATTATATTTACAGATTATTAATTAACTATATACAAATATATTAAAGAATATGACGACCACATAGAAGTAGTATTCGTAGAAATTTTTTACGACGTAGTTTTCGAGAAACTCAACCAAAAAAACGAGTTCCAAGTACGCGTTTTTTACGATTCCTAAGTAGTATTACATTATTTGCACAACGACTAGATGTACCATCTAGATAACGTACATCCTTACGTGTACGTGTTACTAGGCCAAGATGAATTTGACCAACTTTAACTTTACGTAGTAGTCGTAGTTTTTTAATAGATACGATAATAATATCTCCTGGATATGAAAACGTACGATTATATCCTCCAAGTGTTTTTATACATTCAACTGCACGTGCACCTGAATTATCCCTAGTTTTTAGTCATGTTTGTGTTTGTATCATTTTTAAGATTTTAATATTAATATTATTATAATTAATAATTTATTTGTTTTATTTATTGTTTAACTATCAAATGAAAAATTACCTTCACGGGCTAGAAAAAGAGAACAAGCACCCCTTGTTGGTGAAAAAGCTGAAATAGGTTCTTGTAGATAAAAATCACGCACTGTTGGATGAAATATTATATTGTTTACTCAAGTACGATTTGAAAGATTTCAATTCCTTTCTATAGAATATGGGTTAAATTCAAATGATATTGTTGTACTTTCAAAAAAAGAACGTCGAGCAATTTCATCTTCAAACCTTGAAAGACTTTCAACTCAACGAAATCATCAATACTGTGAACGAAAAGTACATAGTGCAGCTAGTATAGCCTCTACATTACGACTATCACCGAATGAAGAAACTGTTTTTTGATGTTTACGTAGACGCCCTTCAAGTACCCTTAGATGTCCAGATCGTTCATAAAGACTATTTAGTGGTAGATATACATTCGAAATATTTTTATTAGATATTTTTTTATTAGATTGTAGTATAGATGTACTTATATGGGTATCTAGAGACACTTGAAAATAATCTGATTTACCTAGAAAACGCTTAAAATATGGAGATAGATTAGGTTGTTGTACAGTAAACAGCGTAAATGCTTCTCCATTAGAATGTGGTTGATCAAAACAGTTAATTGAATGTAGACCTAGATGTGAATAAGCTAGTGTACCTACAGATGAATGTACATAACCTAGTCGAATTTCCCCACGTGTTTTTGAATAAAGACGTTTACCTAGAAAACGACATATTTGTTGTACAAAAAAACCTGAAGAGTTTCGTAGAAACTCTACACCTACAAGTAGAGCTGTTGGTTTATTTTTAAACAGACGAGAAATTACAAAAGGTAGACGATTTTCACTAAAAGCAATAAGTGTACGTAGACTATTTCCTTGATGATTATGTAGAAAACGTAGTGAATTATATGCCCTAAAAGATACATAAGATAGTGCACGACGATTTTGTTCACGACGAAGCCTTGTGTTAAGTAGAGAAGCTTCATATCGTAGATTAGTACCTATTAGTATAACTCCACTTAGTTCACCTGATCCATATTGTTGTATAGTAGAATTTAGATTAAAAAGTTCAGGAGAATCTACTTGTATATTAACTGGGGAAATTCCCTGTAGAGGGCTGTTCTGACCCCTTAGTTTAGCAAATGCATTTACCGAATAAATCCTTTCAAGATTTGCCTGAGAACCTATAGAAAAATGACTTGAATTTGTTGTAAATGTATTTTTATTTAGATCCTTAAAAAAATCTGTATAAAGATATGTATCAGCTACACCTAGTTTATTAGCAAAATAGTGAATAAAATCTTTTCACCCTTCAAGATCGTTAAACACATGTCCATTATATTGTGGAAAAGCTAGTCGAAAAGTGTATAGCCCATCAAAAGCAAATCGAGTACGATCTGTTATTCAATTTTCGTCATAAAGTCCATTTGAACGAGGAAGCACACGAAGAATTTCTTCTTGAGGCAGTAGTCGCCTTTTACCACGCACAAAACGAGGAGCTATACGATTACGTGTATAAACTAGAATGTCTGAAGCTACTGCATCAAAAAAATCTAGACTTTCAACACGTTGAAGTTCTCAACTACGTGCTTTATATGCATATGGCTTTGATGTTAGTGCCCCTACAGGACAAAGATCTACTAGATTACCTGAAAGTTCTGTACGAAGATATGATTGAATATATGTACCTATTTCAGTATCTTCACCAC
>JACCEA010753941.1_pt1 | contig 17473 bp, 15 predicted proteins | sample 7449851 | NCBI WGS metagenome assembly JACCEA01 (sample SAMN15323453, study PRJNA562643) | freshwater metagenome | isolation source: river surface water | place: USA:Blue River Watershed | collected 2017-08-18
AAAATACTACTTAGCTGATCTATCTTCATTTTAGGCATTATCTATCTTTTCTTGGTCGAAAATTCGATAAATTAACCTATTTTTGAAGATATGGTCAGCTTTTTTTATTTTCTGTCATGTAGCAAGAAGATTAATAGAGAATTGATTGATATCCACCTATACTTTTTGTACTTCATAAATTTATTTTCGAATATTTATTTAATATTCGTATTTTATACACATTTACGAATACTATATTACACGATACACCATATCTTAAGTATTATAACGCCTTACACAGAAATATCAATCAATATATTCGATAATTCATTATATCATCGAATTAAATAATCAATACAGGAGAACGAAATGAAAATAACTCCATTAGCAGCAATCCGCAAACTATATCAACAACCATTTTTAGAATTACTCTACCAAGCAGCACAAGTACAAAAAGATAATTTTAAAAGCAGTGATATTGAAATCTGTCAATTAATCAGTGTCAAAACTGGTGGTTGCCCTGAGGACTGTGCATATTGCTCACAAAGTAATCAAAGCGAGAGCGAAATTAAACTTAATCCACTGCTGCCAGTTAGCGAAGTTGAAGCAATTGCCAAATCCGCCAAAGAGCGCGGTGTTAAGCGTATTTGCATGGGTGCTGCTTATAAAAACCCAACGACCGCGGCAATTCAACGTAGCTGTGAATACATCACCGCAATTAAAAAACACGGCTTAGAAACCTGTGCCACGTTGGGTAGCCTAACTGAAACGCAAGCTCTGACGCTCAAACAAGCTGGGCTGGATTATTACAATCATAATATCGATACCTCGCCTGAGTATTATTCTCAAGTCATTACCAGTCGTACCTTTAATGATCGTCTGGATACAATTCAGCATGTTGGTGCAGCAGGAATTAAAGTTTGTTGCGGTGGGATTCTTGGCATGGGTGAAACACAAGATGATCGGGTTAGTTTTATTCATGCTTTAACAGTTCTCCCCTACGCACCAAGTTCAATTCCAATCAATATGCTGGTAAAAATTGCGGGGACTAAATTAGCGGAGGTAGCTGATTTGGATAAATTTGAATTATTACGTACGATTGCAACAACCCGGATTTTATTTCCAACTACAAGAATCAGACTCTCGGCAGGTCGCGATCAACTAAGTGAGCTTGAACAGGCGCTATGTTTCTTAGCTGGAGCAAATTCGATTTTTTATGGGGATAAGTTACTGACTGCACCAAATAATGCGCGCCATGCTGATTTGGAATTATTGGCGAAATTGGGTAGTAATAATGCTCAGTTGGGATAAGTTTATTCAGGAAAAAACGCGGCAAATTCCTAATCTGCGTACCTGGCGCGCTAAAACCGCACATCATCAGAGTTATTTGCAATTAGCAAAACAGAATCTACTTAATTTTGTCAGTAATGATTATCTGGGTTTAAATGGCGACTCACGTTTAATTAAGGCATTGCAGGATGGTGCGACACGTTATGGTAGTGGTAGCACTGGTGCACCATCGATGAGCGGTTATAGCCAAGAACATGCAAAGTTAAGTGCCAATCTAGCTGCTTGGTTAGGTTTTGCAGATTGCTTACTCTTTAATAGCGGTTATCAACTTAATGTAAGTTTATTTAGTGCATTAACAAATAGTAACACTCACATTTGGTTTGCCAAAAATAGTCATGCTTCACATATTGACGGAATTTTACTCGCTAAAGCTAAATTTACCACTTTTACACCCAAACAAATCTCTTCAATGGTTTATGCTATTGAAGCAGATCGCAATAAGTTGCATATAATTTTATGTGAAGGCAGCTTTAGCATGGATGGTAGCTGCAACTATCTAGCGCAATTAATCGAGTTAAAACAAAAATTTCCACAACAGATTTTATTAATCATTGATGATGCACATGGGGTTGGTGCACTTGGACAATTTGGCTATGGCACATTGGAGCAACAAGGACTCGATCATCGTCAGGTAGATTTATATATTGGGACACTGGGTAAAGCTTTTGCTAGCCACGGTGGTTTTGTTGCTGGTAACGCAGCACTCATTCATTATCTACGCCATAGCGTGCGCAGTCAGATTTTTAGCACCATGTTGCCACCAGCACAAGCTGCGGTTAGTAATGCAGCATTAGCAATTATTCAAAGTGGCGAAGGCATGCAACTACGTGATAAATTAGCTCAAAATATCGCAATTTTTAAACAGTTTGCGCTTAATTCTAGGATAAATATTTATCAAGCAGAAGAAAATATTTCAGCAATCCAATTAGTTATATTGAATGATCTTAGCCAATTAAACATGCTCCACCAACACTTATTGGACAAACAGATTTTAGTCGGCAAAATCGCATATCCAACGGTGGCAAAAAATACGCCACGGCTCCGAATTTCCCTAACTAGCGCACATACAGGCGAGGATATCGCTAAATTGGTAGCTACTTTGGCAGAAAAATATCATCAATGAACTCAGTAACTACCTTGGTAATTGGCGGTTTTGTACTGAATGCTAAACCATTAGAATTTATCACCAGTCAACTTAAAAACTATCACTACATAGATGTTAATCAGTTGCCACCAGAATTTACGCTTCAGTCTCAAGCACAAACTATTATCAGTCAATATGTCTGCGATAAACAAAAAATTCAAATTATCGCTTATTCTTGTGGTGGTTTATTGGCATTAACACTATTGCAATTAGCACCAGAGAATATCCACAGATTAATCATGCTAAATTCAACTCCATGTTTTATGGCACAAGAGAATTGGCAAGGAATTAGCAATGCTAATCTGCAACGTTTGCGCCAACGACTGAATAAACAATCGTTAACAGAATTTGCTGATTATTTTACTACTCTGGCGGCATACCCTGAAAGCATTGATAAAAAAGACGCACTGCAATGGCAAAATTTAGCCGCTAATCGTGACACCCTTATGACTTGGCTAGAATTAATCGAACAAAGTGATTTGCGCCCGATTGCCGAAAAATTTGCAACACGGATTGCATGGATTAATAGTGCGACTGACTCCCTAATTCCCAATCCTACACAAAATAGCAACCATAAGATAATTAGCAATTCAACTCATTTACGAATGAGTCCTGATTATCTACAATGTATATTTGAAGCTATTTATCATGAATAAACTCAAGTTAATCCAGCAAAATTTTGATCGTGCCGCAGCTAATTATCTCAAATTGGCTAAACTACAAAATACCACCGCACAAAAATTAGTCGCACAGATGAGCAACTACCTTAATTCTCCAGAACAAATCATTCTTGATCTCGGATCTGGCGCAGGAACATTTAATCATCAAGTAAGTACACCATCAAATTTGATTATTTCGCTGGATCTCAGTCGTGCCATGCTCAGGCAAAATCATTTGATGCCCGCAATAAATGCCGATGCAGCTTATCTTCCCCTAAAAGATAACTCGGTTGATCTGATTATTTCTAATTTAATGTTGCAATGGCCAGAAAATAAACATCAAGTATTTAGCGAAATTAACCGCATTCTCAAACCCAATGGCGTTTTAGTTTTCGCAACATTAGTTAAGCCTAGTTTACATCAGTTGATAGATAGTTTTGCGAATATTGATAATCAAAAACATACTTTAGATTTTTTGAGTAGTACAGAATATCAAGACCTGTTGGTTAATTCTGGTTTTATAATTAATGCTCAACAGCAATGGAGTGAAATTTTTTATTTCAGCGATATTTTAAGTTTATTTCGGCATTTTGGCAAAAGTGGAACTTCCTTACCTTCGGCACAACGCAATGGCTTAGGTGGTAAATCTACCATAAATAAATTAGAACAAATTTATCCACGTGACAAGGATGGCTTATTAGCGCTCAGTTATCATTATTTAATGATAACTGCTCACTTAGGAAAATGGAATAATTAATGCATAAATTTCATATCATCGGAACTGATACCTCAAGCGGTAAAACACATACCACAGTGCAGCTCATGCAATACCTGATTCAATCTCAGCACAAAGTCGCGGCACTTAAACCAATTGCCAGTGGAACTATGCCAAACAGCGCAATTAACGAAGATGTCGCACAGCTACTGGCAGCTACTAACTATCAGCTTACGCCACAACAAATTAACCTAATTACCTTTACTCCACCAATTGCACCACACATTGCCGCAGAATTGGAAAATTATCGACTGGACGCAAATAGTGTCAATACATTTATCAAAAATACGGAACTTGATGTTGATTATCTTTTTATCGAAGGCGTTGGCGGAGTTATGGTTCCGCTCAATCAAGATGAAACTTATTTAGACTTATTGCAAGTTTCACCCTACCCGATTATTTTAGTTGTTGGAATAAAATTAGGTTGTCTCAATCATGCACTTTTAACTGCTGCGGTTCTTAAACAACGAGGACTAAAGCTCGTCGGCTGGATTGCCAATCAAATTGATCCACAGATGGAGTATTATCCACAAAATCTAATTTATCTATCACAAGCACTAGATGCACCGCTGCTTGCTAAGATTCCCTATCAACAACCAATTCAGACTACCAAATTTTTCACGGAGCTCTTCCCATGCCTTTAATCCACACCTGGTTACCCGCAGCTACACCGGATAGCAATAATCCATTGCAAATTATTGCGGCAGAAGGTCCATACCTTTATACTCGCGATGGTCAAAAGCTCTATGATGCCATATCTAGTTGGTGGTGTAAGCCATTGGGACATCGCCATCCACTAGTCAAAAAAAGTTTGGAAGCGCAGTTAAAAGTATTTGAGCATCATTTGCCAGCCAATGCATATAATGCCACAATTGAGCAATTATCAACTCTGCTAGTTGGCATTTTCAGCCAAATGGACAAAGTAATTTATGCCAGTGATGGCAGTAGTGCAATTGAAATTGCCATGAAATTAAGTTATGAAACACGGGTTTTACAAGGCGAGATTAAGCGCTGTAAATATCTGGCATTATCTGGAGCGTATCATGGTGAAACTATTTTTACGCTTGGTGTGTGTGGAATAGCTAATTATACTCAGAATTATCAAGCATTGATTAGTCAAAATTTGTTTATTAAAGATATCGTTTACGTTGACTCACCGCAAGATCCAGCGTGGGACAATGCACCATTTGACAGTGATAAATTAGAGCAATTTTTTAATCAATATGCTTCACAAATCACTGCACTACTTATTGAACCAATCGTTCAAGGTGCTGCTGGGCTTAAAATTATCAGCCGTGATTATTTGCGCAAGTTAATCAATCTGGCGCGTGCTCATGGCATACATATTATCGCTGATGAAATTATGGTTGGTTTGGGGCGCTTGGGGTATCTTTCAGTAAGCAAGGAACTATTGGAAATCGAACCAGATTTAGTCTGTTTTGCCAAACATTTAACCGCAGGTAGTATTCCAATGAGTAGTGTCGTAGTTAATCGTTCAATTAGCAATATTTATCGTAAACACAAGCAAATTTTCCCGCACTCACATACCCATAGCTGCAATAGCTTAGCTGCTGCCGTGGCGGTTGATTATCTCAGCTTACTACAAAACTCAGATATTCTCAGCAATGTCCGCTTGGCAGAAAAGGTTTTAATCAACTTTAACCAGCAACTACAACAACGATTTCCATTCATCATACACGCCCGTGCAATTGGTGCAATTATTGCTTGGGAACTAGATATCGCGCCAAAGTCAATAAAGCAAATCGAGCTATTAGCCCATCATTTAGGGATACATTTACGCCCGATTGGTAATATAGTTTATTTACTGCCGCCAATTTATAATATTTTAGAAGATTTGAAACTCTTGCTTCCTAAAATAGAAATGCTATTTGAAAAGCTACAGGAACTTCTTAAATAATAAAATTATCGTATTATTTACCCCTGTGCCATATCGCTACTTTAGCTATATGGTACATCATTGTTGTACGCACATTAGTCGAAATGATGAACCACTACAGACCTCGGCGCTATATGCCGCCCAAGAAGGTGTCGTCTCAAGGACAAAACCAACAGTCCCAGACTCGCTATTGCTAGAAGATGTCCATCCACTACAATTAGCTGCAGGCACGCCAGTCCGGGCAAGTCCAGTCCAAGCAGCAGCGAACACACGAACACCACCAGATTCATTCCCTACTGGGTTAATAAGGCTATCATTCACCACGACTAGATTGCTTGTCGTAGCAGTAGCTATTTCCTCTCCTGCAAGATTTCTATAGATTGTACCAATCGTTGTAGAATTATTGCCATTTAGTAAAGCCTTAAAGTTAGAATTACCTAATTCATTCGGATAACTAAATATCTTAACATCCATATTACAAAAATCATCAGCTTGACTAAAGCTTCCAAATGCACCATCTGTTGAACCCTCAGTCACAAAAATATATTTGACTACTGGTGCAGGTGTAGGTGCAGGAGTTGGCCATGAACCACTTGAAACGCTCCCATCTGTGTTTGATATTACCTCTGTCTTACCGTTATTATAGCTTTGATCTATGTTAAATAATCCGTTTGATACTGATGATGGATTGGTTAATGATACTGTATAGCTTGTCGAGCTTTCTGTCGGCACATTTACTTTCAGAGCATTATTATTTTGTATTGCTCTTAATGACGATAGTGGCGACTCTTTTACTGTAGCAATTGAGAGATCACTGCTATTTACCGTATAGGATGTTGCAGATATATTACCTATATTTGCTACGGCTTGTATTTGGCTTGTATTTGCTGGGCTTAAGGCAATTGAAGATGGATAGTTATATAAAATAGCCTGATTACTTACAGTGCTTATTCTATTAATCGCTGCAGATGTTGAATTATTGCTTACCGTGCCATCTAGTGATACTTCTGATATTCGCAATTTAAATGATAATGAATGAAGATCTATAGGTGCTGGGATTAATATACTAAAACTATCACCTTGTTTAAGACTTGCAAAGCCATTTCCAAGATTTGCACTTAATATTTTTTGCTTCGCTAAGGGTATGTTATTCTCATCAAGTAAAATTGCACTATTAAATATCCCTACGTTATTTGATAATACTGAACCAGTTATTATCAACATTGAGGTATCATCGTTTATCACGGGATAATAAAATAATTTGATTCCATTTATCCCGCTGCTCGTTGTCGTCGCTACTTGATTTATTCCAATTGGTGCTTTTGATAGTTTCTTGGTAGTTGAAGAAAATATTTGTTTCAAATTATTCAAGATTGAACCGCCATTATTATTTGCGCCCAATACAAAGCTGCCACCAAATGCTCCAGATTCCAGATTAAGCTTCAAGACGCAGCTTCCCATTGATTCTATCATCGCACAACTTTCGGCACTCATACTGTCAATACTAATCTTTGAAGCTCCACCGACTACCGAATTTAGACTATAAACGATACCGCTTACGCTTCTACTTTCATCTGTATTACTTACTACTACATAACCATTACCAGGCGTACTTTCAAAACTCGCCAACTCATATGGTTGAATAAACTCCAACGAGCTCACACTACCAGTGGTACTTACGTTACTATCCCCACTACCGTTATTACCTCCTCCGCCACTACAAGCCGCTAAAGTAATACTTAATGGGAGTAGACATAAATAATTTAATTTTTTATTATTCATTTCTCAATCTTTAGTTTAAGTTTAATTATCATATCTACCAACTCCTATTTTGGAGGTAGCGTAAAAAATTTAAATCAGGTAGATGAAAATAAGACGCAATTTAACAAAGGCAAATATCGGGATCACCTATAATTAACAATCTTATTTCTAACTAGGTTTTATCACCTGATACTTTAAAGGATTTTTTCATGTTTTAATTATCCCCAAGATAAAATTTTGAATATGAATCATTATAACATATTTGCACATATTCACAAATATAGCTTTAGTTGTAAAAATAAGTGTGCAATATCTTACTCAATAAACACAAAAACTCTCCCCTGAACTAAAGTTTTTGATATAATCGCCGCAATAAAAACCATCTAAGATGAATTTGGAATATACTGGATACATGAAATTTGCCATTTTTGAAGACTGCTTAAATTATTCTCAAACCACTAGCTACTATTTTAGTGATCCACGAGCGGAAATCATCGCTCATAACCAGCATGAGTTTGATGTTGCGCTAGAGCAAATTGAGCATTATCGTGCTCAAGGTTTTTATATTGCTGGTTATATTAGCTATTCTGCGGCAAATGCTATTTATCCAAAGCTGAAACTAGCTACTAGTACTAAACCACTTTTGCATTTTGTTGTATATGCTAAAGCACAAAATTTTGCTGCACAGGATTTAATACAATTAAGACCAGAACTTAGCCAAGATAACGCCCAGATTAAGTTTAATTACCTCGAACTGGCTTCTGACTATAACGAATATCAACAAAAATTTGAGCAAGTACAACAACAACTAGAATTAGGCAATACGTATCAATTAAATCTAACCGCACCTCTGAATATCTCTACGCAAGAAGCAGCTAATCCACTTAATCTGTATTACCAGCTAAGTCGCAGCCATCCAGTTCGCTATGCTGCATATTTGCCATTTGGCTCAACAACGACTATTTCGATTTCTCCCGAGCTATTTTTCAAAAAAACTGATTCAACGATTAGCGTCCGTCCAATGAAGGGAACGATTGAGCGTGGAAATACTCCACAAAAAGATAAAATCAATCGTGATTTTTTAAGTGGTGATGCTAAAAACCGTGCCGAAAATTTAATCATCGTCGATTTGCTACGTAATGACTTAGCCAAATTTTGCCATACTAGCTCAGTTAAAGTATCCACTTTATTTGCTATTGAAGAATATCAAAGTTTATTTCAAATGACGAGTTCAATTGAAGGAACTATTAACAACACAGCAGATTTTGCAACAATTATCAAAGGACTTTTTCCGTGTGGCTCAATCACTGGCGCACCCAAACTTCGCACCATGCAGCTGATTGAACAGATTGAAAATTATTCACGAGATGTTTATACCGGCGCGATTGGTTATATATTACCGAATAACGACATGCAGTTTAACGTAGCAATTCGCACTCTTAGCTCAAGCTCTACTTGCCAAAAACGATTCAAAATTGGGGTTGGCGGTGGAATCACTGTTCAATCAAATGCAACAGAAGAGTGGCAGGAAATGATGACTAAGCTACGCTTTGTACGTAAGTTTTATCAGCCGGATTTTAAACTGATTGAATCATTTTTAGTTAAAGACCAGTCCATCGTTAATTTAAATAAACACCTTAAACGTTTACAAAGCTCAGCGGATAAATTGATATTTAGCTGTAATGTCGAAGCTATTAGAAACACACTTTTAGCTTATACCAGATCAAATATATTAACCAACGATCGCTATAAATTACGGCTAGAATTAGATTATCATGGTGAAGTAAAAATAGAACATGGTCTAATTGCTGAAAACCCAGAGTTTTTAACCGTAATGCTCTCTCCAGTCAAAATAAATAGTCGTCATGGCTTATTTTGTCATAAAAGCGACAGTACAATTACTCGCGGAGTTTATACTCAGCTTGATCGCGATTACAAACCGCAAGGTGTTGATGAATTGATTTTTATAAACCGTAATGGCATTATTACCGAATCGCGTTACCATAATGTGATTATTGAATATCGTGGAGAATGGCTAACTTCACCAATTAATCAAGGATTACTTGGCGGAATTTACCGAGCTAATTTACTGCGTGAGAAAAAAATCAGCGAACAACCAATTACTGAGCAGATGTTATATAACGCTACAGCAGTTTATTTATGCAATGATGTACGTGGAATGATACGCTGTAACATAGTCCGTAATGGAGCTAATAATGCTCTTAATAATTGATCACTATGACTCGTTTAGTGAGATGATTGCAGATTATTGTCGCGCGATTGTGTCTGAATATTGTATTCTTAAAACCGATCAGATTAATAGTAAAACATTAGCTGAAATTAACCCTAGTCACATAATTATCGGACCAGGTCCTGGACACCCTAGCGATACCGAATTGATTGCTAGCAAAAAATTAATCAGACAAGCAATAGAACATAATATTCCTCTTTTGGGAATTTGTTTGGGGCATCAATTAATTGCCGAAATTTATGGTGCGAAAATAGTCACCGCTAAACAAATTAGTCATGGTATTATCAGCAAAATCACCCATAATAATAGTGGAATATTTAATAAGCTGCCATTAAGCTTTGAGGTAACTCGTTATCATTCATTATTAATTGAAAATATATCAATCATAGGTAAAGAGATTCTGGTTAACGCAGAAACGGATAATGGTGAAATTATGGCAATTCATCATCCAAAGTTACCTGTTTATGGTATACAATTCCACCCTGAGTCAATAACTACCCAATATGGGAAACAGTTACTGGAAAATTTTCTATCTCAAGAGTTTTAAGGTTTAATCTGGCGAAAATGTAAAGCCTATTGCCAAAAGCACACCGAATAGTTATAGCAATATCTGTCTTGTTCTATTTGCAATATAACTCGCGGCAGGTGCTTACACACCTGCGATATAATCAAATGATCAATAACCTACTGTCCACCACGTACTGGCCAAACATAGTTAGTGGTGTTCTTAAAAGTCGAACCTACAATGCCAACATTGAAACCAACATTCCACGCGATAGCGGTATTTGACGCGTAAGTAGAAGACGTCCAATAGTTACTGTTCAGCACCTTGCTAAAGCAAGCGCCACTACAATTTGCTGAGCCAATGCTCCCAGTCCCGTACATCAGCCAATCTGCAGGACTCGCAGCACCATAATTAACCAAACTCTTTAACTCAACTATATTCGGTAAACGCCAATCGCTATAACCACAAAGTTTAGTTGACGCCGTATTCATATTCTCCACCGCAGTTAATGCTTGTGTCCAATTAATTTGATTCAAATTTAGCGTAGTATTCGCATAATCCGGCTGGGCAATCGGTCCACCACCATTAGTTGCTTCAAAACCAATAATTCCGTTTTTTGGCCACATTAGTCCAGTTAGTTTATCGGTGATACAATCAGCAGCCGCACCACTCCCCTCAACAAAACGTGGACTTATCCATGCCACTCCCTTATCGGAGCCAGTTGCACCACCAGCCTCGCCAGTTGCTGGCACTCGTGCGGGTGCGGCCGCAACAGCACTTCCTGCAACCATCAATAAACTTAATAGTACACTTATTTTTATAACTTTATTCATCCTTTGTTCCTTGTTTAAATAATTTAACCACTGGTAAACGCTGTTTAATCCGTCCCAGATAACTTTCTGTTTCGTGAATAATCACTACCGAATAACCTAAATTTAATACTTTAGACAAATACTCTGACTCCTTTTTACATGGGAAACTATAATAAGCTTCTCACTTTAAGAGTTTAAGAATGAGTCGCATATTCAACAATTTCTCGCTTTAATATTAAACCATCCAGCTCTCTAATCAGTGCCTCTCGCGGATGCTTATTTGATGGAAACTCCACAGGAACCTTAAACATTTTGTTAAAAGTTGGTTTGATCATTCCTGTCACTTTTAAATAAAATGATCCAACTGTCAATGTAATCTGATGTTTATTGATATCTACGATTTGTAAAATATCTCCAGGATGCTTTTCAAAAATAATGAACCCCATCATGATCTCCTCATATCATAAATAGACTAATGCAAATCTGAAGCGGTTAATCCGCTTACCGCTTTCTCCAAATAGACCGCCAAATCTAGGGCTTGTTTATAAATTTGTAAATGTTCATTCTGTGCCATTTTCATCACCTAATCCGCGCGTGGCGCTAGTGCCACGCAAATGATCAAATCACCCAATAACCCATCACGGTACCAGACGTACTGGCCATACATAGTTATTGTCAGTCTTACTGTTCGCACCCACACCACCGAAAGTGAAATTGACGTACCATGCGGAAGTGGTACTAGACGCGTAAGTAGAAGACGACCAATAGCTATTGGTCCGCACATTTTGGAAATTTTGTAATATCAGCCATTGACTTTGGTATTTGTTTGCTCCACCAATAAAACCATAATTGATAAGGCTAGCTAAATCATTGACAGTTGGTAAATACCAGTCGCTGTGTCCACAATAACCCGCCGTATTAATGTCTGTAATCGAATCTAGCGCATTCTGCCAACTCGTCGGTGAGCCAGCAGCGCTACCCTTAATTGCTACTGCATCAAGATCAGTCACCCACTCTAAACCAGTTAGGTTGTCAATCATACAATTAGCATCATTCGGGTCTAGCGTAAAACGGGTCGCTGGTGTAGTTGAACCACTGCTAACATACGCCCACGGCACACCAATATAGCTATAGCCATCCATGCCTGCAGTAGCAGTGATTGGTGAGGTTGGGGTTTGTCCAGTTTGCGGCAAGGCAATTGATTCGCCTGCTTTAGCAATCGCAAACGTCACAGTTGACGGGTTCGGCGTTGCTGCCGGATTGCTAGTAGTATTACTCAACGTCACCACATTGCCAGTTGCTGCGCTTGCGCTTACCGCAGCAGTCACAATAATCGTACAACTATAACTATTTTGGCTGTTTAGGGCACAATCATTGTTCGCAAAGCTTATATCATCCGTCGTGCCAGTAGTTAATGCCGCATGGATGGTTTGTGCCGCTACCGCATAGCCACCGCTTAAATTTGCAGTAATGCTAAAACTATTTTCTGGTGCCACACTGATATTACTAGCTGGTGTGGTAGTTATCGCAATCGCAGCCGGGGCATAGACATTGACATATTGAGTACCGCTCATATTCTGGTTTTGTCCAGTTGGGCTATCCTGATCGACCCAGTACATGGTCATACCCGAAACATTCAGATCTTGTGAACCGGTAGTGGCAGTACTGTTGAGCGTAAATATTAGGTTACAGCTACCATTACCTGCCGCCAGCGTGATTTTATTGACTGACGTACCACAATTGCCACCTACCGTCCAATTATTGGCAGTTCCACTAATATAGAAATCCGTCGCCGGCACCGCTCCACTATTGGTAATGGTATAGCTGATGCTTGGGGCAACAGCATTTTGCATAATTTGAAACTGGTTGGTACTGCTACCATCACCGCCAGCAAAACCGCTACCAATTGCAGTTCCCTGTGCTATATTCGCTGATTGCGCAGTTACCACTTGACCGTTCAGTAGAGTACTGGCAGTTACGCTAGTTCCGCTAGGATATGGTGTATATCCGACATCAAGACTAGCAGTTTTGGCACCAGCGCCAACGCTGCTGGCAATAGTGCCAAACTGAGTATAAATGGTACAAGTATTGCTACCAGTAGTATTGGAAAGGCTGCCATTCGAAACACAACTACCGCCAGCAATTATGCTAAACAGGTTGCTGTTAGTTCCTGTAACGCTAAATGCCAGATTATTGGCTGCTATATCGCCGCTATTGGTAACGGTGACAGTTTGGCTATTGGATTCAACATTATTGTTCAACACGTTGGTAAAAATTACTGGATTGGGCATCAATGTCAGAATAGCGGTTGATTGGTCTACTTTATAATTCACGGCAGCAGTGGTTGGCGTTGGTGCTGCTGTGCCGTTATTATAGTTATAGGCAATGCTGATATCACTTGACGCTTGAGGGGTCACTGTAGAATTGGTGTAAGTCACGGTAACATCACAACTGCCAGTGCTTGCTGCAAGAGTATTGCTAATTGTTGCTGGGCTCGTTCCCTGAGTTACCGTACAGCTATTGTTAGTACCACTACTAATACTAAAATTAGCTGGCAAAGTTAAAATAATACCACTCTCAATAGTATTCCCAGTATTCGTTAAGGTCAGCTGACGAGTTACTGCCTCTCCTGCAGTTGTTTTAAAGAAGTTATTATTAGGACTAAATATTGCAGTCAACCCCTGTGTTGGTGTCGGACTAGGTGGTGTAGGTGCCGGCGTTGGCGTTGGCGTTGGCGTAGGACTCGGTGCTGGATTCACATTCTGATCGACACTTCCTGAAGTACTGGTTTCGCTTTGTCCGTTATTGTAAGTTAAGGTAACATTGCCGCTTGTTGCTGCTATTGCTGTATTTTTTAGTTTCAATGTAGCGGTTGTTGTTGTACCACTTGTCAGACTTGTGGGACTAAAAACTACTTCTACATTTGGGTTATTTGAGACTAATTGCTGCAATTGAGCAGCTACATCACCAGTATTAGCAAAAGTTATAATCTGTTCAGGATTAGCAGTAGTCAAGTAGACTGCCGAAGGTAGCAGATTAGCTATCCCAATATTTTGCTGGATGCTTAAAGTACTACTTGCCCTTGCAGTTGAAACCGCTACATTGTTTTGTTGGGTTTGTACTTTGATCGTCTGGCTTGCGTTGTTTGTTGATGGTACTGGCAATAATATATTAAAGGTTGATCCCTGAGCACTACTTACCGTACTAATCAATTGTTGATTGGGAATTTCAGTTCCGCTACCATTTACCAACACCACTTTATCAAAGTTTCCGGCATTATTCGAGGCTACTAGACCACTTACCAAAATGTATGGTGTACCATTAATCACCGTATTATAGTAACTCAACGTTATACCATCTGCACCGCTTAGGCTATTATAAGCTACTTGTTCAATCCCCATTGTGCTAGCTAGTGCTGCGGCGGCTTGAGCTGACTTAGTCAATTTACTTAAAAGAGTACCATTGTTACTTACACTAAAACCTAAGCTCCCTGCCACTGCTCCAGCTGCAACGCTCACCTTCACATTACATTGGCTATATGCGGCAACTGTACTACAGCTTGCTGCACTTACTGGATCGATTACGGCTTTAGTCGCGCTACCGATTGGATTCGTCAAGCTATAGTGCAGATTTTTTACTGCACTATTAGTTGGATTGTTAATTACTACGTAAGTACTACCAGTTACATCTGGCTTACTATAGATTGTCTTTGGAGTTATAACTTGTAAGGTACTTGCATCGCCATTAGCACCATTACCACCACTATCACTTGAAGCGCTGCCACCACTATGGCTACAAGCCGTTGCTGCCAATACAAATCCACCAAGCAGCGATAGGCGCAGTGCATTATTTGAGTATAATTTTACTTTATTCACGTTAATAACTCCTATGATGATGATGTGTCAAGTTACTCTACAAACCAAACACAGCAAATTTAAATTAGTTATCTAATCTACTTTATTTTTTCAATTAGATAACCCCTAAAACTTTCTTTAATTGGTCTAATTTCACAGATATTATTTACAAAGTCTGTGAAATACTAACCATTCTTTAATATGTAATAAACTATCGTTAATAATTTTCTAGCTGTGGCTACAATTGCTTTAGCAAAACCTTGTTTAGTTTTTATCTTGTTGTAAAAACCACATAATTTCTGATTGTACTTAATCGCTATTAAAGCGCATTGTAATAGCGATTTTCTTACTAAGATCACCACGTTTAGTTATGCGACCATGCTTGACTGTTTCATTTGAGTTATTTATCCTTGGCACTAAACCAAAGTATGCTGCCAGCTTTTTCTCATCTTCAAAATCATTGATGTCGCCAATTGAGCTAAGCAAGGTTACTACTGTATTAGTCCCAATTCCCTTGATGCTGGATACATTTTCAAAACCTGGCAGCTTACTGCCAAATTCAGTGATCTTGTCATCAAATTGATCAACACGTTCATTGAGATTCTTTATCTCTACTACTATTTGCTCTAACTCAAATTTAACTAGATCATCAACTTCATAAGCTAGAGCTTTATTCAACCCTTTTATGCTGGTTAAACTACTTTTTTAATCTTAATCACGCAACGATTAAGTAAATTATGAATCTTGTTTTTTAGCCTAGTCCTCAACTCAATAAATTTATTTCGACTATCTACCAAACTATGTAGACTGTCATCTAAAATGCTTTTTACCAGAGCTACAGGTAGCATATCTTTACTTAAAAATTCAGCTAATAATTTAGCATCATTCTTATCCACCTTCTTACATGACTTAGTTATAACTTTGAATTGCATCGTATTCACAACCACTAATTTAGCTACCAAATCAACACAATGCCGATAAACATAACTACTATTTCCAGTTGCTTCTACAGCTCTTATATAAAAGTGAAAGATTTAGTGCTTACCGTTAGTATAGTTTGTAAAGAGTATTGCTAAAGTCTAAAAATTGGAAACATACGTAGGCAATATGGAAACATACAGGTTTTACTATCGCTGAGGTCTATTTTCTACGGTATAATACTCAATATTGGAATTTAATCGTTGTAAATTACTACATTAATGATTTTTGAATGGATGATAAATGTTAGATGATATTGTGCTATTTTTAAGAATTGTTGAATTAGGTAGCTTTAAAAAAGCAGCTGATTTTTCACGACTTTCGCTATCGACAGTAAGTAAACGAATTTCTGCACTCGAATACCAACTTAATCATAAGCTAATGCTTCGTGACGCTAAAAGTATCATACTTACCGAATATGGTAAGGTAGTTTATGCAAAATTTCAGAATTTGCTAATCTTCTCCAGCAAGATTGAAAATGTCAACAATAGCTTTAAAATTCAAGAAAGTAAAATTAATGATTGTGTAACTCTTTATCTCGGAGCTAATATTGCGAATAATCTAGTTAATCCACATTTGTGGTCTTTTCTCAAATCAAATCCTACGCTAATGTTAAATATTATTTATCAGATAAATCCAGACAGCGTCAATGGCATAAATAGTAATATAATGTTAACTACCAATTTTCTAAAGATAGAAGGGTATACAGCTCGCTTACTACGCAATGAGCATTTTCAGTTCTATTGTTCCTCAAATTATGCTAGACTTTATGGAGTTCCGCAAAGCATCGCCGAATTAGGTAAACGTGAACTGATTGGTGGAATATCAGAAGAAAATCAGTCAGTAAACAATATTCTAATGAGAAATCTGCTCACCAATGAAAGAGCAGCATTGAGTCTTGAGCACACTCAATTGAAAATTAATAATCCTGTTGTCATGAGGAATATCGGGATAAATTGCGATGTAATCTTTCCCTGCTGGACGTCATTATGCAAAAATGATTTATTAAATGGAAAAATTGTTCGTATCTTGCCAGAGTGGACTATTTATACTAATCAAATCTATCTAATAACCAAAAATAATCCATCTCCTGCTGAAGAATTGGTAATTAATTTTTTAGTAGAATGCTGCTCAGAAAAAGTTATAGCATCAGAATCCGAAGGTTTTTAAAGTAGTTTATAATTAGTCATCTATTATGTTCAATGTGCGATATTTCCTGCCATCAATCAGATTGTCATGCATGAAATCCATTGACCAGATATGATTTTGAAACTGCGCGCTAGCTAGTTTCTCTGGTCGCTCACGCTTAAAAATAACCGACACACACGTCTAATGCTGAAGCCCTTACTCAACATTACTTCTTTTGCCATCAATTTACGTTGCGATGGCTTTACCACTTTTTTGCCATCGCCTCTTTTAGGACATCGTGATCCATCTGTAATTCAGCAAACATCCGCTTTAATCTATTGTTCTCCGCTTCAAGCTGTTTTACTTTGGATAGCATTGAT
>JACCEA012132009.1_pt1 | contig 17473 bp, 14 predicted proteins | sample 7449851 | NCBI WGS metagenome assembly JACCEA01 (sample SAMN15323453, study PRJNA562643) | freshwater metagenome | isolation source: river surface water | place: USA:Blue River Watershed | collected 2017-08-18
CATTAAATCATTGTATAAAAAGTAAGAAAATGGCAGACGATAAATTAAAAGTACTGAAGCTCGCGCTCGACAAGATCGAGAAAGACTATGGCAAGGGTTCCGTGATGATGCTTGGCGACAAGCAGAAAGAAACAATGGAAGTGATAAGCACCGGTTCCATTGGTCTCGATGTCGCGCTTGGTGTGGGCGGTCTGCCTGCCGGTCGTATAATTGAGATATACGGCCCTGAATCTTCAGGTAAAACAACCATAGCTATTCATACCATAGCCCAGTCGCAGAAAAAAGGCGGCATCTGTGCCATCATCGATGCGGAACACGCCTTCGATGCCAGCTACGCCCGCAAACTGGGTGTTGATGTAGATAATCTTATTATCTCTCAGCCCGACTATGGTGAGCAAGGTCTCGAGATCGCCGATCGTCTCATTTCGTCTGGTGCGGTTGACGTGGTCGTTATCGACTCGGTGGCTGCACTCGTGCCAAAGGGCGAATTGGAAGGCGAGATGGGAGAAAGCAAAATGGGCTTGCAGGCGCGCCTCATGAGCCAGGCATTGCGCAAGCTCACAGCTACCATATCACGTACTGGGTGCTGCTGCATCTTCATCAACCAGCTGCGCGAAAAGATTGGTGTTATGTTCGGTAACCCCGAAACAACTACGGGTGGTAACGCACTCAAATTCTATGCATCAGTTCGTCTCGATATCCGTCGTATCAGCCAGATCAAAGATGGCGATCTTGCCAGTGGTAACCGAGTACGCGTTAAGGTGGTGAAAAATAAAGTAGCACCTCCTTTCCGTCAGGTCGAGTTCGATATCATCTTCGGAGAGGGTATCAGCAAGGTAGGAGAGATCATAGATATGGGCGTTGAGCTGGGTATTCTCCAGAAGAGCGGCTCGTGGTTTGCATACGGCGATAGCAAGATCGGCCAGGGCCGCGATGCGGTTAAACAATTCCTGCTCGATAACCCTGAGGTTTCCGATGAGATAGAAGGCAAGATCCGCACGGCAATGCAGGTGCCTGCTGAATAGGATTTCATGGAAATATCAAAATAAAAAGCGGCGACTGTTCACTAAGAACGGTCGCCGCTTTTCTATAAATATTGGTCTACTCGTTCACTGTACTGACCAGCTTTTTGTAAAGTTCATTCACCTTTGTGGTTTTTCCGGCAGCGGTGAAAAGGTCTTTATCCTCCATTGCCTTCACTGCCTTCAGGAATTCAGTCTCACCCCTTAGGAACTTCTTCAGTGTATAGTAATTTAACTTATAGATCTCCCCGCATCCGTCCACGCTAAAGAATCCTTCCAATGGTGCATTCGCAGCAGGTATCTTCTTGCCATCTGCTTTTGGTTTTACATATACAAAAAGACCGGCAGTGTCTATAAGCATGTAGTCAAATCCGTTGTCGTAGCGTCTGGTTACCTTATTGTCGGTTACAGTCCAGCGGCGGGCATCTCCCTTGCATTTTGCCGTCACCGATTGGGCAAAAGAAGCCGTAACGCCGGTACCTCCCATAAACGATTGCGCTTTCGAGGAAGCACTTATGGCCAGAAATGCTGATACTAATAATATTGATCGCATGTGTTTGTTCTCTATTTTCAACTAAAAGTACACGTTTTCTCCAGATTTTCTTCCTCCTAGGGGTGGTTCCTGTCTCGTCTTATTTCGATAACGAATGCCTCTTTAAGATAATTTTAGGCATTTGTTGACATTTGAGCCCCTAAATTTGAAGTTGGTTCGGTTATTTGTGGTCATAAAATCCCCTGGATGAGGACAAAACATTTACTACTTCTTTTTATTGCATTGTCCGGCTTGGCAGCGTGCAGCACCAATAACAACAAGTTTGTGGTTATTGGCGATATCAGTGGCATGCCTGTTCAAACGGTTGTTCTGGAGCAGTTGGGGGCAAACGACATAGTAGCTGTGGTTGATTCTGTCCGTTCAAAAGAAGACGGGCACTTCGAACTTTCCGGTGCCGGTGCCGAACCCGGTTTGTACCGACTCCATTTTTCCGACAATAAGTTTGTTTTGTTGTCGCTCGACAAAGGCAATATCAAATTAAACGCCGACTGGAATTCGCTTGAAAATTATACTGTTTCAGGCTCTTCAGGCTCAGAGCACCTCAGGCTCTTTTTGCGTTTCTTCCGCGAGAAGGTGCGCGACTTCAATACAATGAATATTGTGCTCGATACCCTTCGCGCACGAGGCAACGATAGTCTCCTGGCATTAGCTCAGAAAAACTATCAGGAAATGAACCAGGATTTCACACGCCTCATAGAAAACTATGCCGATACTGCGCCATATGAGCCGAACGCGGTTTTTGCGGCACGTATACTCAATCCGGCCAGTGAGGGCGTATTCCTTTCTGAGTTTTCTCAAAGCCTCAACAAGCGTTTCCCGGGCACTAAAATGACACGTGAATTTCAGGAATACTTCAGCAAAGTGAACCTGAGATCTGGTAGCACTGCCCCTCACGCCCAATATGCTGAGACCGGTGCCGTAGCTCCCGAGGTAAATCTCCCCGGTCCCGATGGCAAGCCTGTAGCGCTTTCATCTTTGCGTGGCAAGTATGTATTGCTCGACTTCTGGGCGTCTTGGTGTGGGCCGTGCCGTGGTGAGAACCCCAATGTGGTTGAAGCTTTCAAAAAATACAAAGACAAAAATTTCACTGTTTACGGTGTCTCTCTCGATCACAACAAGGAAAAATGGGAAGAGGCCATTAAAGAAGACGGTCTCACCTGGACGCACGTTAGCGATCTCAAAGGTTGGTCATCAGAGGCAGCAGTCACTTACTCTATCCAGTCCATTCCAAGTAATGTACTCATAGGCCCAGATGGCAAGATCATTGCACGCAACCTGCGTGGCGAACAACTGCAAGAGATGCTGGAGAACATTATGGCTACTCAGGCTGCAGAAAAAGTGACACAGTAATTTTCTGTACTTCAGTTGAACCTACACCACCAGCAGTCCCGCTTTATACAGCGTATTCATAGGCTTGTTTTCCCAGAAAAGTTCAAAGTCTTCCAATCCCGCTGCTTCGTAGCTGTCTTTCACCTCCTGTAGCGTCAGCAGCTTCACACTGGAAGGCGCAAGCTTTGGCAACATACTTGCCAGCCATAGGCCCTGTTCCTTGTTCAGTTTCACTACGGTTGTGTAGCGGCGGCTGTAGAGTGTCAGCGCACACACTTCCCACACCTCACCCTTAGCCGATTTAGTAGATATTTCCGCTACAGGCTCACTGCCTAGCCACACCACACGTGCGGTCATCTTTGGCGGATTGTATTCTTCGTTGTTCAGTATCTTCTTTATGTGGTCTGGTGCTATTGTTGTTTTTGGTGTCTTGAAGTCAAACCATTTATGCAGCGGAAAGTCAAGGCACGCACCATGCATATAGTTGTGCAGCGACTTCTTAAGTCCGTCAGAGAATAGCTCATGTTCAGCACCTGTCGGGTCCGAGTGTACCACATCATTGTTAGCAAATGTACCGTTGGTGCCACTCTCAATTTTCACTTTGTACTTATCCGGGTTCAGTCCCACAGGACTATGTGCCGTCATGGCAAACTGGTGCCAGAAGGCCGATTGCAGCACCCCCATCGCGAACATCTGCCGCACCATCTCCAGCGAGTCTATCGTTTCCTGCGCGGTTTGGGTCGGGAACCCATACATCAGGTAGGCATGCACCATGATGCCGGCTTCGGTAAAGTTGCGGTTCACAGCAGCCACCTGTGCCACCGTTATGCCTTTGTCTATCAGTTGCAGCAATCTGTCCGATGCCACTTCTAGTCCCCCCGATACTGCAATACAGCCCGATGCTTTCAGCAAATGGCACAGGTCGCGGGTAAAGCTCTTCTCAAATCGTATGTTCGTCCACCAGCTTATGGTCAGTTTCCGCCTTATTATTTCAAGTGCCACAGAGCGCATCAACGCTGGCGGAGCAGCCTCGTCCACAAAATGAAATCCAGTTTCCTCGGTCTGTTCTATGATCGCTTCTATACGGTCACAGATCACCGATGCGGTTAGCGGTTCATATCGCTGAATGTAGTCGAGCGATGTATCGCAGAAAGTACACTTGCCCCAGTAGCAGCCATGGGCCATGGTCAGTTTGTTCCACCGTCCGTCGCTCCACAGGCTATGCATCGGGTTGGTTACCTCTATTGCCGATATGTATTTCCTTATCGGGAGGTCGCTGTAGTCCGGCGTGCCCACCTGCCCTTGCTTATAGTCGGTGCACGCTTTGTTATCTACAAAAGTCACTACTCCGTTTTGCAACACAAATGTGCGCTTCAGTTCCTGCACAGATATTTTCCCTTCAGAGAAGGCTATTATCTGTTCCACCGGACTTTCACCATCATCTAGCGTTATCATGTCTAAAAACTCAAATACCCGTGGATCCGACAGAGACCTCAACTCTGTATTGGCAAAGCCACCACCCATCACCACTAACACCTCCGGTAGGTTCGCTTTTATCCATTGTCCGCACCTGAAGGCTGCATACAGGTTGCCCGGAAACGGTACCGACAGAGCCACAATGGTGGGCGAGTGTTGCTCCATGCAGTCCGACAGGGTTGCAATAAGTATTTTGTCAATGTAGGTGAGTGGTTGCTGCAGGTGTTCGTACAATTCATCAAATGAGTTGGCGCTCCTACCCAGTCGTTCAGCATATCTGCTGAAGCCGAAAAGAGGGTCAACGCATTCTTTGATGAGGTCTGAAATATCTTCCAGATACAGCGTGGCCAGGTGTTTCGCCTGGTCTTGTGTCCCCATAGTGCCAAACGCATGATGAAGGTCCTCCGCCTGATTGAACCTCGACGCTTCCGGCAGGTACCCGCGTTTTGCTATGAGCGTTGCCAGTGTGGGGTTGTTGCCTTGGAGGAAAGAAATTACATGGTCTATTGTTTGTGTGTATTGGTCTTTTAGACTCACTATCCTTTTCGTGTTGGCAGACAATTCATCTTCATAGTGATCGATCCTCGAAAAAAGGTCCTGAAAGCCTTTTGCTGAAAATAATTTTAATATAACGTCGATTCCCAGGTCGGCCTGTGCCGACGCGATACCCTTCGTATTAAGAAAACCCTTCAGGTAGGCGGTTGCCGGGTAGGGGGTATTCAGTTGTGTAAACGGAGGCGTCGCCAGAAATACTTTTGCTGCCAAAGGTCAGTTTTAACGCAAATGTACCTCAAATCTGACATGGTAGCTTTAGATAATGCTGTGGGCGAATTTTCATATGTACGATAATCTAAGTTGGTATTTATATTAATTAAATGATAACAAAGTGAGTGGTCTTTCACGAAATGATGGCGCAAAGCAAAATGTACACCCGACCTTGGTCAGCTCGAAGGAATGATCCCGCTCCTTGAAATATTTGAAGGGTTTTAAAATCAAAAATTATACATTATCTTAGTGCCAAATTTTCCGACTATGAAAAGCAAGAAATACCTGCTCTCGGGGGTGTTTTCCCTGGCGGTTTTTGCCGCCGGTGCGCAAAACATTTCTACGAAGGTGGGCACCGGAGCCGCGGCCTATCTCGGCGATGGTGGTCAGGCAACAGCTGCCGCCGTTCATGGGCCGGCTGGTCTGTTGACCGACGGAACCAACAATCTTTATATAGCAGACCAGTATAATAACTGCATTCGCAAGGTCGATCCCCTGGGTGTCATTTCCACAATTGCAGGCAACGATACTGCCGGTTTTAGTGGCGATGGCGGTCCGGCAACCGCAGCTCGCTTCAATCAGCCAACAGCCATTGCACGCGACAAAAACGGCAACTTTTACATCGCAGACAAAGAAAATAACCGCATCCGCAAGATAACCGCTACAGGCGTTGTGTCCACCGTTGCCGGCAATGGTACAGCTGGTTTTAGCGGAGATAATGACACTGCCATATACGCAAAACTCAATCATCCTACAGGAGTAGCTGTGGATAGTGCAGGTAATGTATTCATCGCCGATCAGATGAACAATCGCATCCGCATGGTTTCTCCTGCAGGTATCATTACCACTGTAGTAGGCACTGGTGTGGCTACTTTCAATACAGATCTTCAGCCCTTCCCAACAATGGTGGCCATCAATAAGCCATACAGCGTAGCCGTTTCTCCATCAAATGAGGTCTACTTTGCTGATACCTACAACAACATCATCCGCAAATACGACCGGGCAAATAATAAGGTGGTTACAGTAAAGGGCAGGAATGCGTTGTTGCTGTCGCTTGGCGAGGGTACATTGTCACTTAACAAACCAACGTGCATCACCTTTGATAATTTTGCCAATATGTACATCGCTGACGAGGGAAATCTGATTGTTAAAAAAATGGACTCAGCTCGTATATACAAAACTGTCGCAGGTTCAGGAAGTTTTGGTTTCTCGGGCGATGGTGGTGCTGCTTTGTCAGCAAAACTATCTGCTGCCCGTGGCCTTGCTGCCGATGGTGCCGGAAACGTCTTCATCTCCGATTTCCACAACGAGCGCGTGCGTTACTATAACGCACCGGTAAATGTCCCGTCAACTGCCAACGCTGCTGGTACCTTCAATGTTTTCCCGAATCCTTCCGATAATGGTAAGTTCACAGTGAATGTCACGCTACAGCAGCCTTCTCGTATGGTGTTGAATGTCACTGACTTATCGGGGAAATTGGTTTTCAGTAAGCAGACAGAAACAAATTCACCGGTCGATGTACAGTTAAAGCAACCATCTGGTATTTATTTGTTACAAGTGATTACTGATGATAATTTCTGGACAGGTAAAATTGAAATCAGGAACTAACATACCTTTGTAGCGTTTTCCCAACGGAAAACACTTTGGATACGATCACCAAGAGTAGTTTTAAATAATAAGATACATGAACAAAAACAATACTCGCCGTAACAGGTTTTTTAGCGCGGTTATCGCAGTTGTTGCATTTTCTTCGTTCAGTGCGAACGGACAGATCATCACCACTGTGGCAGGCAACGGTAAGTTGGGCGCAACCGGCGACGACGACTATGCTGCTTATTCGACTGTCAATATCACAGGTGGATTGAAGCATGATAATAATGGAAACCTCTTCATCTCAGATCAGTACAACAATAAGATCAGGAAGATTGATGCGCGTGGCGTCATCACTACCCTGGCTGGCTTCGGCTCTGCAGGTATGTCCGGCGACGGAGGTCCTGCCGTGAAGGCTAAAGTGAGTGCACCGATGGGGCTTGCTATCGATAAGATTGGCAACCTCTACTTCGCCGATTCTAAAAACAACAGGATACGTAAAATAGACACCGCCGGTGTAATATCTACAGTCGCTGGTAATGGAATGGCTGGTTTCGCAGGTGATGACTCAGCTGCCACACTGGCCAGGTTGAGCCTGCCTAAAGGAATCGCTTTCGACAGTAAAGGAAACATGTTCATTGCCGATTGCAACAACCATAAGATCCGTAAAGTGGACACCAAAGGCATCATCACCACTGTTGCCGGTGCCGATACCACTTTCCATTTCTACTATGGCGATGGCATAAAAGCTGTTGATGCCTACCTGTACCAACCATCAGATATCGTTGTGCTCAATAACGATGAAGTGGTGTTTACAGACGCGGCCAACAATGTCATCCGCAAGATCGACACTGCCGGTATCATCACCACTATCGCAGGCTCGGGTAACAATGCGGGCTACGGCGGCGATAACGGACCTGCTAAAACATCTCAGTTGAATTACCCTGTGTCGCTTGCATTGGACCGCACCGGCAATATCTATTTCGCCGATTACTTCAACAACCGCGTTCGTAAGATCGGTACTGACGGTAAGATCAACACAATTGCAGGAGACGGAACAGCCGACAGGTCGCACATTGGCGACGGTGGCTTGGCCGTTGATGCATGTGTTACACGTCCTACTTGTGTTGCTGTAGATTCTGCTGGCAACCTGTTCATCGGCGAAAAAGCTAACAGGATACGTTATGTGTATCTCGCCGAACCATTCGAAACAGATACCCTTACAATATTCCCGAACCCGTGCACGAGCAACACAAACGTGTTCATGTCTTCTATTCACGAAGAGATGGCGAACATCTTTGTTTACGATATGACAGGTCGTCTCGTTAAGCAGTCTGTTGGGCCAACTAACAAATACATCAACATCTCGTTCGAAGTGCCTGGTTTGTACACCATCTATGCAGTGTCAAAGCGTGCAGTTTGGACCGGCCGTCTGAACCGCCTTCCTCAATAAGAAATAATAGAATGATATTCAAGTAAAAGGCTTGCCGTGCGGCAAGCCTTTTATTATTTGTTCTGAAGTGATGCAACCAGATCAATGTATTGCTGCATGGCATCTTCTTTTGTGGTGCCGCTTAGCGCCGACCATGCGTCATACTTTGCACGGGCCACAAAATCGAATGGATTTGAAGGAACTGGCCCATCGTTGTCGCCCTCCGTTGCCTGCTTATATAAACTGTATAACTTCAGTAGCGTATCGTTATCAGGCCGTGAGGTGAGTAATTTACTATTCTTCGTTGCCGCTTCAAATTGTTCTGCAAGGTTCATGCTGTGTCCGGTTTAATGAATGAAAGTTTTTTCGCCCGCCGGGATATCTATTTGCAGGCTGTTTTCCGACGGTGGTATTGGACAGTTGAATCCGTCAGCGTATGCGCAGTAGGGATTGCAGCACTTATTGAAATCAAGTACTATTCTGCCGTTCACAATATCAGTTGTAGAAAGGTCAATGTATCTGCCGCCGCCATAGGTGCTCTCGTAGTTCGTTTGGTCGCGGAAGGGGATGAACAAATAGTTCTTGTAGGCTGTGTCCTTTATGAGGTCCATACCCTGATAGGCATGCAGCACATAGGTTTCGCCCTTCAAACTAAATGTAAGCGTAGCATACTCCCTGAATGGTTTCTGCTTACCACTCCTCGTGGGTATCATAAACGGTTGACTGCCTGGCGTCTCTTTCACCTCTGCCCACACCCTGTATGCCGGGTCAGCGGCAAAGAAGTGAATGTCTTTCACCTGATGTGGCTTTATAGGCGCACGTTTATCCTCAAGCAACTCCTTAATATAGTGTTCCCTGTGTTTGGCAATACTATCCGTATAGCTCTGAGCGGCAGTACCGCTGATGCAACCAACCAACAACACTATCGTGAATAGTCTTTTCATGTCAAACACTATCGTTCAGGTCGTTAAATCGTAATGTCCTCGTCGTGAGCGGTTGGATGCGTTTTTTCGGGGCGCATCTGCGGGAAGAACAACACATCCTGTATAGACACCTGACCGGTAAGCAACATCGCAAGGCGCTCTATACCAAACCCGATACCTGCTGTAGGCGGCATGCCATACTCCAGCGCGCGCAGGAAGTCATAGTCGATGAACATAGCCTCATCGTCGCCGCGCTCCATCAGTTTCACCTGATCCTCAAAACGCTCGCGCTGGTCTATCGGGTCATTCAGTTCGCTGTATGCGTTGGCAATTTCCTTGCCGTTCACAATCAGTTCAAAACGCTCCACCAGTCCCGGCTTGCTGCGGTGCTTCTTCGTCAGCGGACTCATCTCTATCGGGTAGTCGGTGATGAAGGTAGGCTGGATGTAATGGGCCTCGCACTTACCACCGAATATCTCATCTATCAGTTTGCCCTTACCCATGGTTGGGTCCACATCTATCTTCAGTTGTTTGCACACCTCGCGCAGACCGGCTTCATCCATTTCGCTGATGTCTATGCCTGTATGCTCTTTGATCGCGTCATAGATACTGATACGCTTGTAAGGCGCTTTGAAATCTATGGTCACGCCATCAACAGTAGTAGTGCTTGTGCCATTGGCAGCAATCGCTGTCTGTTCCAGCATCTGCTCCGTTGTCTCCATCATCCACAGGTAGTCCTTGTAGGCTACATAGAACTCAAGGATAGTGAACTCAGGATTGTGCGTACGGTCCATACCCTCATTTCTGAAGTTGCGGCTGAACTCATACACCCACTCAAAACCGCCTACTATCAGACGCTTCAGGTACAGCTCGTTGGCTATACGCAGGTACAGCGGTATGTCCAGCGCATTGTGGTGCGTGATGAACGGCCTGGCTGTGGCACCACCCGGAATGCTCTGAAGCACAGGCGTATCCACTTCCAGCGCACCACGCTCGTTGAGGAAGGTGCGGATGGCATTCTTCATCTTGGTGATCTTCACAAACGTATCACGTACGCCGGGGTTCACTATGAGGTCGGCATAGCGCTGACGGTATTTGAATTCCAGATCGGTAACAGCGTCAAATTGTTCGCCGTCCTTCTCCTTCACTATCGGCAGCGGGTGCAGACTCTTAGTCAGCAGCGTGAACGATGAAACGTGTATCGATGTTTCGCCGGTTTTAGTGGTGAATACGTACCCTTTCACTCCAATGATGTCACCTATATCCAGCAGGCGTTTCCATACTGTGTCGTACATTGTCTTGTCTTCGTCCGGGCATACCTCGTCACGCTTCACGTATACCTGTATGCGGCCTGTGGCGTCCTGCAAAACAGCGAAGTTGGCCTTGCCCATATCGCGCACGCTCATGATGCGGCCTGCCAGACTTACAGCTTTGAATTGGTCGGCAGTTTGTTCATTGTATTTTTCCTTTATATCACGGGCTGTATGCGTAATTTCATACAATGGTGCCGGATAAGGGTCAATGCCCAATTCTACTAATTCCCGCAGTTTGTCGCGGCGTACCAGTTCTTGTTCGCTGAGTGATGCTTGCATGGGTGCAAAAATAGTTGATTGTGACCGATTTGGGAATTCGGTTTTGCACCCTGCTCACATTATTTGGTCAGTTACAACGGATTGATCTTGAAACTGCCGTTCACCGCGGTAGAATCGGTGCAGACAAAGAAGTAAGTACCGGTAACAACAGGCGTTACCTGCGTGATATTCAGTATGCCCCTGACCGAACGCACCTCTATGCTTGGAGTAGGGGGCAGGTAGGTTGCCACTGCGTCAGAACTATCCAGGCTCAGGATGCCGGGTTTCTCTACATAGCTGCGGATCCACAACCTCAGGCTAGCACCATTGCTCATCAACCCTTCAATGCTTGCAGGGCCCGATGGGACTGATGCTTCGCGCTTAGCAGTCACCATTTTGCCCGATGAGTAGAATACATAATTACCTATATGTGCCGATACCTCCGGATCAATAGTGTCGTCTTTCTTACGGCAAGATGCCAGACAGAGAAGGGCCAGAGATGTGAGTATTATGTATTTCTTCATTGGTAGTACGTATCTGTAAAGTATTGATGCCTGAGCACAGCGAAATTAAACAAACGCAGCCACTATACCTGCTTAATTTTCCTCGTCGTAGTAGATCTTGTAGAACTTCTTGCCCGTTTTCTCGTCATAGCCACGCTCAATAAGGCTCTTGTCCCCGTGAATGTACACATGGAAGTTCTTATCCAGCTTCAGTACACTCTTGAATACCCGGTTCTGTTTTTTCACCGCCTGTGTCGAGATGTCGAAACGGTCGGGTAGTTCTATTTCGTTCATTTCGGTGAAGTTGTCTTCAAACTCCTTGAACGCCTTGATGATGCGCTTGTCCTCAAACACTTCTTCGGTGAACTTCTTCTTATCAAACGCCTCATTGGCCCTGAAGTACTCCATCGACTTGTTCAGCAGGTCTATCTGGCCGGTCTTTTCAATGTCGTATTCCTGCGGCAACTGCGCTGTTATGAACTCCTTTGCCATACCCAGAAACTGGTTGGTATGATAATATTCGGTGGCCTGCGGCACCACGCCCAGAAAACTCTCGCGCCAGAACTGGGCCTCCTCGCCCCGGTTGCCGTTGCTGTCATAGATCAGCACATCAAAGCCGTTCTCGGCATTGGTGGGTAGCACCAGGGCCGCTTTGTCGAACTTACCTATGTCGGCACCGGTGCGCATGGTCAACTCGGTATCTTTAGCGTCCACCTGTGTGTCCAGGAAGTGGCTCTTGGTCTCTGTCTTGAACATGCCCATCACTTCTACAAAGGCGCCGTTCACTATGCAATTGCCGAAGTAAGCAACGTACAACTCCCCGGGTTTCACCTTGGGGTGGGTAGTGTTCTCGTGCAGGTGTTTCGCGATGTTCACCGAGTTTTTATGAAAAGCCGCTTCCTCAGCAAGACTTTCCAGACAATAGTTATACACCTCGTTGTAATTCAATGACGCCCCATGGCTGAAGCTGTACTTCTCGCCACCGGTATTGAACCTTGCAAAGAACGCGTCGCACAGCAGCTTTCCTTCTTCTTCACCCAATTGAAAGGGCTTTTTTGACGCTATCATGTCCTGCCCGTTGCCTTTGTTGCCTATATAATGTACCGACAGCTTTTTAAGCGTCGCCTCCTGAAAGTTGAGTTGCATAGATTCTGTTGTTGCGGGCAAAAATAGGGAATGAAGGTTGTATTAACTGAGCGCAGATGTGGCGCTCAGTTTCGAATACACGCCAATGTTCCTGGGAGGAAGCTGGGAAATTTGCGACAGGTACATCTTTAACTAGATTGTTTTACTTCGGGGTGTTTGCTATTGTACACGCGTTTGTACTCCAAACTTGGTGCTCCGAAGTTGATAAGCAGTCCTACCGGAAGGTTATAAGCCTCAAGGTAATTCCTGCATTGTGCGAGGTGAAGATCGTCTAATTTGATGACAGCCTTAAGTTCGACCATGATCTTCTCTTCAACAAAAAAGTCAACTCTGCGCGTACCGATCTCTTGTCCATCATAATGCACGGGCATTTCCATTTCTCTGGAAAATTTTAGTTTGCGTTTCAACATCTCGATATTCAGAGCTCTCTGGTATATCACTTCCTGAAAGCCGTTTCCCAAGTAACTGTGTACGGTCATTGCCGCACCTATAATCTTGTGGGTTATCTCGTTATATATCATGGTGTTTTTCTTTTTATCAAATCTGTTGTTGTCTGAACTAGGATTTATAAGATTTCAAGATAGTAAGATTATTGGTTGGCATCTCTTTCTGCAAAATTGTAAGTTCTGAAGTAGCATCATAAAATCCATCTATCCTATCAATCTTAGTTCAGACAAATTATTTCATCAGTTTTAAAAATGCATCGTAAATTCTATTCATCCTATCAACCCTAGTTCAGACAATTTACTTCGTTAGTTTCAGATCTGCACCATAAAATCCATCAGTCCTATCAATCTTGGTTCAGACAGTATATCAGTTACATTTGCACCATGCTTCTCCGCTCACTCCTGTTGTTCTGTGTCGCTTTGCTGTTGTGTGGTATGCCGCTGCATGCACAACAGATAGTGACGGTGCCTGTGCGTTTCTGCGACAGCCATATAGACAGCCTGGCGAATGTGCGCAGTTTCAACGGCATTGCCATTGATGCGCAGGGTGTCATATATGCTACCGAGTGGAACAGCAGCTACATTGTGCGCATTGTGCCGGGCGACAGTTGTGCCGGTGTGGTGCGGCAGCGCGTGGGCAGTGGCAGATCCACCGAGGCGCAGGTAGCATTCTCGCACGGACTGTGTATAGACCGCAGCGGCAACATCTATGCCACCGAATACAATGGGGGCATAGTGCGGAAGATCACACCCGATGGCACCGTGTCGGTTGTGGCGGGGACGGGTGGCCCCGGCGACCGGCGCGATGAGGTGCCAGCCACCACTGCGCAGCTTTCATCGCTGAACATGGTGGTGGTGTCGCCCACGGGAGAGTTGTACCTCTCTGATGAACGCAACCATGTTATACGCAAGGTCACGACAGATGGGCTCATTCATACTGTTGCCGGCACCTACGGCAGCAAGGGCTACAGCGGGGATGGCGGCCCTGCCACTGATGCGCAGCTGCACACACCCTATGGATTGGCTCTTGCGGCCGATGGCAGCCTCTTCATATCAGACATGCGCAACAATGTGGTGCGCCGGGTCAGTGCCAGGGGGCGCATCACTACCATTGCCGGCAATGGCCGCCGTGGCTACACGGGCGATGGTGGCCCCGCTACCAATGCCACTCTCAACAAGCCCACCGGCATGACACTCGACAAGGCCGGTAACCTGTATATTGCCGATGAGGACAATCATGTGGTGCGCAAGGTGTCGCGCGATGGTATCATCACCACATTTGCAGGTACCGGTGTGGGTGGCAGAAGCGGTACGGGCATACCCGCCACGGCAAGTAAGTTGTCTAATCCGCGCGATGTGGCCACTGATGAAGCGGGTAATCTGTATATCATAGATTTTAATCGCGACAACCTGAGCCGCATACACAAGGTGGTAAGCGTGGCACAGGCGGCCGAGGCTACAGTGAATGTATCGGTGAATGCGGATAATGAGTTGGTGGTGGCTGTGACGGGCGCAGTGTACCGCCGTGCAGTGGTGACCGATGCGCGGGGACGCGAGGTGTATAATGCCCCTGTCACAACAAGTACATTCCGTATAGATGTTAGCACCTTTGCACCCGGTGTATACTCGCTGCGGCTTTCTGACGGTGCGGCTAATCGCACAGTGAGTTTTGTAAAGTCCGAGTGAGGTCCGTATGGGATTTTTGTTTTTGAGGGTGCCGGAGTTTGTGCGGTGACTGCGCAGTTCACGGGATTTTTTTCTTTTTCCTGTTTCTTACTTAATTCATTGATTTTCAATAAAAAGGTGAGAAGCAGCTGCGCAGTTTGCTTCACAAAACTGCGCAAAAACTTCCCACTTCTGCGCACCTGAGAAGTGAAGATATTTTGCAATATAAGTACCTTGGCCTTCATTTTCTCCAACTTCTATTCAAGGTACACCCGTGAATGGAAATAGGCAAAAGAAAGTTTTATGATAGTGCGTTTTTCGTAGTGTGATAAAAAAAAGTGGCTATACGGGAAATGCACTCACAGCAACGTGTTGCGGTCGTCTTGCCAAAACGATTATATCTTACCTTTGCCGAATATACTCAACTTTATGAAAAAGATATACCTCACATCCCTATTGGTATTGTGTTTTTTTGCGCCGCGCATGGCACATGCGCAGACATGGTTATGGGCACATGGTGCCGGCAGCAATGCCTATGACTATTCGCGGCAAGCAGCAACTGACAAATGGGGCAATGCCTACATGACGGGCGAGTTTCCCGGCGATTCCATCACCTTTGGTAGCACCACTCTGTACAACCCTGTCTCAGGAGGGGGGCGCAAAGATCTGTTCCTTACTAAATACAATGCCGCCGGCACTGCTCTGTGGACGCGTGGCGCTACCATTGGTCTGTATGACGAAGCGGGGACTTCCGTAGCAACAGATTCGGCCGGCAACGTCTATTTGGCCGGCTACTACAGCAGCGACTCGGTGCGGTTTGGCAGTACCACGGTTCACCACACTATTCCGGGCTGGCGTGTGTTCCTCGATAAAGATATCTTCCTTGCTAAGTACGACTCGAGCGGAACACTATTGTGGGTGCGCAATTTCGGTACCCGGTTTGACGATGTGGCCAACGGGGTGACGGTTGACCCATCTGGCAATGTATACATCACCGGTTATTTTTCTGACGATAGTATTCAGATGGGGGGGACCACGCTCATCAATACCTCTCCGGGTTACAATTCTGATGTTTTTCTGGCCAAATTAAGTCCGGCGGGTACTGTGCTGTGGGCAAAAAAAGCCGGTGGGTATTCTTACGACGAAGCCGCGGCCGTAACCACCGACCGGAGTGGCAATGTGTTCATCACAGGCAAATTCCCGTCTGATACATTTTATACCGAATCGGGCTATCTCGTGAATGATACCATCGGCACCTTCGATGTGTTTGTGATGGGCTACTCTTCAGGCGGAAGTTTCTTGTGGGCGAAACGTGCGGGCGCAAGGCGCGATGATCGGGGAATAGCGCTAGCTACCGATTCGGTCGGCAACGTCTATGTGGGAGGTGAGTATAATAGCATGTCCATCCAGTTTGGTAGTACCACTCTTACCAAGGCTGCGGCTGTAACAACGCTGTCGGACATATTTCTGGTCAAATACAGCGCGGGCGGATCAGTAGTGTGGGCGAAGAGTGCAGGTACGGTATATAACGATTGGATGTCGTCGGTGGTACTGGATACGCTGGGGTATGTATTCATTTCGGGTGAGTCTTATTCCCACACCGGGGTTTCGGCCTGGTTCGATGCGTTGGAACTCTACGAAGGCGGCGGCTTCTTTGCCAAGTACGATCCGGCTACGGGCGCCGCGTTGCAGGTGCACAAAGTACGAGTGATCGCGCCTTACATTGCTATAGACAAGTTCAACGGAATATATGTTACCGGTTCAATTGGAACGTCTACCATGTTCGATGCCATCTCAGTTCCCTATGTGGGGGCATTTGATGTCGTTATTGCCAAAACCTACGATACCTGTGCGCCGCCTTTGTTGTATCCTATAGGTGGTCCGTCGGCAGTGTGTACCGGCGATTCGGTGGTGCTGTTCAATGCCGTTAGCGGCGGGGTATGGACGGTCAGCAATGCGTTTTATGCAACAGTGTCTGCAACCGGTATCGTGAAAGGATTAGTACCCGGAGTGGTCACTATCTCCTATACCAAAACAAGAGGATGTGGTGCTGCCAGAACGATGACAAAGACCGTAACGATCAACGTTACGCCTGCTGCGGGTACCCTCAGTGGCAGCAGCACAGTGTGTGTTGGGCAGACCACTACCCTGACGGCATCAGTTGGGGGCGGCACGTGGAGCACGCCGGGCACAAATGCGTCGGTTTCGTCGGGCGGGGTAGTGACAGGCCTTGCAGCCGGCCTGGCATTGGTGAGCTATACGGTGACAAACAGTTGCGGATCGGTTGCAGCCACAAAGATGCTGACGGTGATACCTGAGGCCGATTGTCCGTCGGGTTTTACCAACCTGCCGGTTGTGAATGAAGTGCAGATATTCCCCAATCCTGCAAAAGGATCACTGACCATTCAGCTGCCTGATGGCGTATCGGCCGGGCGGGTTATCATTTCCGATCTGCCTGGTAGGGTGGTGCTGCGCACCGCAATTTCTACACGCAATGCGGTTATCTCCGTGGCAGGTATCCCTGCGGGTGTCTATATCCTGTCTTTGCAAACCGATGGTCACCCATTGCGCAGCAAAGTGACCATTGCAGAGTAGGGTGGAAAGAACGTTGATGCGGCATTTATTGCACTATCATTGTTTGTTCTATTGCCGGGCTAGATTGATGATGTTACCTTCATGGCGCAGCATTAACGAGCGTTTGTCTTTGCTGATATGTTTTGTTGCGATGGAGTTTTTGGGAGTTTTTGAATAGTCGATAGCCTTGTAATGTGTTGATTGTCAGTAGATTTGTTGAGAAATGTGTCATAAAATGGTTTTCATTAGAAGGAGATTCACGCTTTTCCGCTAGGTGGTGGCGGATTAGGGGAGTGACGCTTTAGAGGGTAACAACAGTTGGGGATATGGTATGTAGAAGCAAATCCCCGAAATATCGTTACTTTTATATAACTTTGCACACTTTTCATTCAATCCATTCTCATATATGAAGTTGTCGCAGTTTAAGTTCGACTTACCATTAAATCTCATAGCGCAACATCCTGCAAAAAAACGCGAC
>JACCEA012235814.1_pt1 | contig 17468 bp, 9 predicted proteins | sample 7449851 | NCBI WGS metagenome assembly JACCEA01 (sample SAMN15323453, study PRJNA562643) | freshwater metagenome | isolation source: river surface water | place: USA:Blue River Watershed | collected 2017-08-18
AATCGACGAAGCATTGAGATTGAAGGAGCAGATGAAAGGGGTTTGCATGATTAACATTGCGCACCTCACAGGAAGCTGGATACGTGGAAATAAGAAGTTGGGAAATTGTAATAATTTTTTCAGGGGAGTACGTGGTACATGAGTTGTCAGCTGGGCAAGGATGTTCACATAAAAAATGAATAGGGAGGTAGCCTTTTCCATTCTTCTCTTGAACGGCACCATTATTGCATTGCATCAACCATTCAACCATTTCTACTGATCTCTCAGAATGCAAAAAGGAGGAATTAGACATAGCAAGATGCAAGGGAAGATTTTCATCACAATCAGGTATCAATGCGGCATCTGGGTATTCTTGCAATAAAATTTTAATTAGGTCCGATGAGCAAGAATCAGTCTTTAACGCAATATGTATGGGAAATCTGTTAAAAACATTCTTTTCCTTCGCAGCACCGGGGAAAGCATGAAGCAGTAATGTTATCACCGGTAGAGAGCATTCATGGAATATTGCTAAATGGAGTGGCAAATTACCTTCATCATCTTTACAATAAATAGACTCGGGATAAATCTTTATCAAGTAATCAATAACATCAAAAATAGTTCTTTTTCGTCCTCCAATCAACGCTTCATGTAATGGAAGGTGGGATGAAGTATTAGCACTTTGCGCACCACTTGGTAGAACGGTATGAAAGGTTCGCAGCACTTCCAATGGTTGGGCGAGATGAACATGATTATAAGCAGCGATGTGCATAGGGATATTGTATGTAACCGAAGACAGTAAAGCTATCGCAGTTGGGTTCAATGAAACAATCAGTTGAACGCGTTCCGACGATATTTTGAAATCATCGTCGCAAACAATTGAAAGTAACGGCTGCAACAACGCTAAGGCGAGTAACGTGATTTGCTCCTCCTGATCAATGAGACCATTTTTGATACTTTTTTCTCTTTGATATAGAATAGGTACCTTGACGTTTACCGTCAGCAAATCTGGCGTTAAATCTGACAACAACTTAAGAACTGGCAATGGAGCACCATGCTCAATTGCTAATACCAAAGGCAACCTCCCAGAATGGTCCAACTCAATAACAGAGTCCGGGAATACCTTCACTACTCGAGCAACCACTTCATTATAGCGTTCACTGATCAATGACGAGGAAAAAGAGTTAAGGATAATGTGTAAGCACAAATCTCGTTGATAATTGCCGCAGCCCGCTACTTCCGGTTCCGCTGCAAGAATTTCGTAAAAGGTATGCATCCTCTCCGGTGCAAGAGCAGGTTGCTGAGGCACTTTGTCAAACAAACGCATTGCTGCTAAATGAAGAGGATATTCTCCTTTATCATTAGCCTCCCTGAGACCAAGTGGATAAAGCTCAATTATCCGATAGATACAATCCCATGATAATAAACTTTGAGATAAAGCAAGATGCAAAGGCAAATCTCCCATTTGGCTGGTGCTGTTGCCATTTCCACTACCTGTGCGGACGGAGATACTCTCAGGGTAAGCTTCCACCAAATAGTTAATAATGTCTAGTGAAAGCGATCTCCGAACCGCAATATGCAATGGCAATAAAAGACCTGATGTTGACGTCCCACACTTTTCCTTGATAGCATTAGGATAGGTTGTAACCAGCAATCGCACCACGCTAAGGGATGGTGATACATTGTGCAATAGATACGCATGAAGCGGGAGATTCTCATATAATTCGTCATTCTGTCCTAACCGAATCATACAACCTTGTGGATAGGTAGATATTAAGGTGTGGATAATATCATGGGAAGTATTTGCGGTCGTTAATGCAACGTGAATTGGTAATAAACCTTGGTTATTCTTTATCGCAGCAACTTCCACATGTAGCAGCAAAATTGCTTGAACAACAATTAAAGGCGCTTGTTGAATCAAAGCAATATGAAGAGGGACATTACCATATACGTTTTTAGCTTTCATGGTCCACAAATTCTTCTCTGTAGTGCTTGTTGCAGGATGAGATATGGTGAGAGCATTAGTGGAGACAATCAGCAAATACTGAATAATTTCAACCTTGCAACGATGCAATAACGCATAATGCAAAGGTAGATTACCATAGGCATTCATCATTTCAACAGCTTGAGGATATGTGTCGTATATTAGTCGAATAACATCTAACGAAGATTTTGCAGATATTGACAAGTGTAGTGCCGAATCACCGTATTTTACACGTTGTTCTGCCCCCGAAGGAAAATGAGATAAAATCATTTCGAGAATGGTCATAGGAACATGGTTGATAATGGCAATATGCAAAGGCAGATATGAGAAAATATTGGCCGCAGATATACCATCAGGATAATTGTGAAGCAGCAAGCTTAACAAATCCATCGACGCATCAATCATTTTTGACTCCTCAATTTTACCAATATTGGAAATTGCACTGCAATGTGCGACTGCAACGTGTAGAGGTAGAGAGCCATCAACACTCATTTCTTGGATTGCTGGGGGATATACATCAATTAGTTTCCACACCACCGTTTTCTGAATCTTTCCAATGCTTTTCACCGCGATATGTAGTGGCAGGAAACCAAACTTATTTTTTATACCTAACGTTTTGGGACATGGACCAATAAAAAGCTCCAGAAGAGGCAAATTAACAGTACTTCCGTGATGCAAAAATAGTGTATGTAATGGTAAATTTTTGTCAGCGTCACATTCTTGTAACAGAAGATGAGGTTGATGGTGATTCGTTAACAAGAGTTCTATTATCCGATACAACGGTTGGGATTTGGCATTTGCATCTACACTTACCTTCCGATCAGAAATTGTTGTAAAGATGTTATTTACGTAATGTTCATATTTCAGTGCAAGATGGAGAACAGAGTTTCCCTTCTTGATTTTCCCACAATAATCTTCAGATACGCATTCAGACTTGAGAGTTGCTTCAGGATATATTTCCACCATCATTTTGATTACTTGAATATCATAACCTTTGCGAAGTGCATCATGTAAAGGGAATCCACCACCACGCTCTTCATCATATGGGACACAAACTTTTACTGCATCTGGACAAGCTTCAATCAAAGCCAACACAATCTCCGCTTCGCATTCTAATACCATTGCATCATGCAGAGGGTAAAATCCATCTTGTTGGTCTTGTTGTTGTGCAAGATACGGAAACAGCGCAATCACCTGTAAGACACATTCTCTTACAATTTCATACTTCTCAATTTTTGATGGAAGGGTGTCCGCAGCATCTTCCGTGGTTGAAGCATGCATAGCCAATAACGAAGTAAGCAAAGTGGTACCATAAGGGTAATATTCATCAAATTTCATACCGCTGATAGGGGAAGCTGGTACTTCATCAGCAAGTTCAATAATGGAACCAATCAATTCTAATACTTCTTCTTCCCGAATACCATGTGCAACATAGTGATGAAATGGAGAAAAACATTGTTCAGTTGTGTCTCTAATAAATAATCCTGCAGGGAAAATTCGAAGCAAGAGCAATACAATTTCTTTCGAAAGTTTAGATCGCGGCATTAAGCATGCATAATGTAGGGGAACTCTACCAATGCCATCAATTTCTTTCGCTTTATTCGGATTTTTCATTAAACTCTCCGACAACTTTACCATATCTATATCTTCATCAAACGCCTGCAATAATTCATGGAGATTTTCGTATTTATTCTTTCTTGTGTTAAGTTTCAAGGATTCCAGTTCGTCTCTAGCAGTCAATGAGGATGGTGCCATGGCTTTGTCATTGCTATCTGAGCCATTCACACTTTGCTCTCGTTCGCTACCGTCATCAATGCTCTTGTCCCAACTTAATACCTTTGGACTAACTCCACTTGACTTCCCATACGGAAGGTTATTGGCAATTGCGCTTAGTAGTCCACCAGGGCTTCTTCTCGATAACGGATTGCCTGCAGTTGCAGCAGGAGAAAAAATCGCGAATTTATCTTCCGTTTCAACTGAGTTCGGTGTAGTGTAATGCGCAGTACTGGCTGATGTATCATTTCCACCTGTAGAATTTGTAGGCGACAAGTAAAGAGGATTTGATTCAGCAAATTCATTTGACCCCCGCTTAGAGTTGATACCAGTCGGCAATGGGTCATCGAGTGGCTCCACATATTGCGGGGCATAGATGCTAGGATAAGAATAACTATCGCGGGCTGTATTTTGTGAATCGCTTATGGGTTCCTTAGGCTCTTCATCGAAAGTATCCAATACGGTGGCAGCCACAATCGATTCTGGATCGGTTCCTGGGGCGTCTGCAATAACAGCTGAAATGGACGCAGTGGTAGACTCGTGAATGGATTTGGATGGATTCACCGTGGAAGGGGGAACAGATGTAAATTCAACTGACGAATGTGTTGACTCTGTTTTTGGTGGAAGCTTGACCTCGGGAACTATTGGATTTGATGGGTAAGACGACGACATTGGTGATTCGACCGAAAAATTACTAGTAGATGCATATGAGTATGATTCAACGTTGCTTGGTGGATTGGAGAGTGGTGTAATTTTGGTTGGTGACAAAGATGCCATCGAGAGACTTCTCACCGGCGAGATACTGGTGCTTTTTGATGTTGAATGGTTAGAAGCCGTTGACCTTGGGGTAATGTTTCTGCCCAATGATGATTTCAGGGCACCATCCGGTGTCGTAGGATTCGATAGAGCAGGTTCCACCGTTTTGTCAACTTTATCAAAATAGCGCCTCCGGTTTTTGTCACGATTTGGGGTTATCCGCATTATTGCCTGTGTTTTAAATTAAATGACTTTGTTTGTTACCAATGTACCTAATTTGCGGCTAAGCAAATTATTGCAACAATATGAGGTATCGGGAATCCAGCAGAGCTTGAGGCATCCACTCTTTACAAGGTCGGATATAAGATATGATGTTAAGTTAATTCCAGCACAAATTATTTTGTGTCTGGCGCACTCTGCTGCGCCTAAGGCCTAAGGCCTAAGGCGAGAAGTGAGAGGCAGCAGCAGAGCTACCAATAAATTCGTTACTAGGCCTAATTAGAAGGCGCCTACCACTTTTTTGATGAAATTGAATCTGTTAACCTGTTGGCTAAATTCTAATCACGTACTACTGACAAACTCTTGAATAAAATCCATATGTGACTATAATTTTTTTGATCATAAAAAGCCACATGTGATAGCTCCACATGAATATCCCATGTCCTGAATTTGGAATGGCTGATTTAATTTTTTGCGTCGTGATTAATTCTGAAATTAACATCCACCTTCAAAAATTTACAATATCCTTTCAATAATGGGTGTACAACACCATTTCATTAATTTTACAAGTAATCGAGACAATCAGCATCCTCATCATCAGAATCAAGAAATCTAGCGCTTCGTTTTTTCTTCGCACCAGGCAAGACTGTAGGTGCTGAAGGAGTAACATCTGGTTTTGAATCTAAACAACTTTTCGAAACATTCAGAGGATCTTGTGCTGCATTGAATTCTTCATCTGCATCTTGACTTAAAAACGATCTTTTCCCCGATCGGATGGGTTCTCCAAAAAGCAATGAACGATGAGATTTTTCTCCTTCCCCATTCAAATTTGAAGAATCACGTTTGCTATCTAAGCTAGCAGCTCGACTGAGAGACATTTGTCCAGATGTGCTTTTGGTCGATAAAAAGTTCATAATATCTACCGAATTCACCTCTAGTGATTGTGGTTTTTGAGTCAGGAAGGACTGAGTATGCAACGAGGAGCTGCTGTGCCCTGGTTTCTTATTGGTAGAAAGTGAATTGCCAATATCAGGGCCCTCATCACTGGAAGAATCAGCCTTTCGCCTTTTATGATGACGCTTGCCATCAAAACTACTCTCTGTAACTTGTGAAATATTACTGGAATTTTCGTCTTCTTCTCCATCGACGATGAACTCTCTATCATCAGAATTTTCCTCCTCCTCATCTTCTTCCGACTGAGTTATCTTTCCTTTCTTTCGACCTTTCGATTGCCTTTGTTTTGACGCAGCAATATTTCTTCCGGAACTTTTAGTTTTCGCTTGAAGGGTGGCCCGTTTCTGAATTTCATCAACACTAGTAGCCGTCTGTTTAGCAGCAGGTGTCCTCTTTGGTGGAGGAGCAGCTACGGCAGACTTCTTTCTGCCCCGTTTAGCAGCTGTTTCTGATTGTGGCTGAGACTGCACTGCCAGTTGAGTTCCTAGAGACTGACTGCTTGCACCGGAGTTGACCAAAGATTCCAATTCATCAATTCTATCTTGCAAGCGTTGGAGCTCCAACTTCTTACTGTTCAGAATGACACACATTCTTTGGACCATAGTTTCCTGTAAATTATCTTTCAAGTCATTTAGCATTCTGATGTCTTTTATGTACTGTTCATTTAATTCTTGATATTGCCTGTTCTCCCGTTCAAGACAATCAATGGTGTGTTGTTTACTTGTGAGATTGGTTTGGAGCTGTACGAAAATATCCATAATAGCAGCAGAATTGGTTGGCAATGGGGGAGTAGCTAAATGTTGTTTTTGAAAATGGGTGCGGAAAAGTATGGACATGGTATTCGTATTAGCAACACATTCCTTTATAACTAATTGAATTGAATCATCCGTTGGATTCAAATTAAACTCGTGAACAAAACGGTCTGCACCACCAAACGACAATGTCCTATCCATTTCAGATATACTAATACTAGTGAGGGCAGAGTACAATGTAGTCATGTACGATGTTTTGCTTTCTTTACTTCTACTTTGTGGTTTGTGTGACTCATCAGTAATGCGTCCCTCGTGACAATACAGATCGCATCCATTGGTAATCTTCACATCAATACCGTCAAAAATACTCCCAGAAGTAAAAACAGCGTAATAGATGCCACTGGTTGAGGAACGAATCACCGATAACATATCTGCTACATAGATTTATTGTCTGCAATAAAATAAATTTACAATGCTCCTTTCTATCGCCGCCCCAGCCACGCCCGGCGGCCAGCTCAAGGGCGACTGAAATTCTTATAATATCAGGCCTTATTATATTAGGCCTCCATTACAGAAATAGCTTCCTCTCTGATTGGGAAGCCAGCAGGGAAGATTGTGCGATTGGGATTCAGATTCCAGATTGGAAGATTGTTTCTTTCGAGATTGACAGTTTTCTGGAGATAGTCATGGACATTCTTAAACCAACCTTGAAAAACCACGAATTCTTACAATTTGTGGGCAAACTGATAGAAAATATGTTAATCAATATTATCTATTGGTTCCAATCGAAGTGTCAATTATGGTGATGCGTATGCTTGGTCATGGTGGTCTGTTCAGTCTTACTGTAATTGGTATGGAATCAAAGTAAATGATGGTTATCATTGATTGTCACTGCTTATGAACCACTAAATCATCATTATGGTATTAAATATTTCATGGAAAACCAGTAATCTACACTGGGTTAACCACAGATCTGTCTGAATCATTTCAGGGACATTTGCCAGAAGGGACAGTCCCAGTGTATTGGCCAGTTCTCATGTTACATTTGGTTTTATCTCCTCAAACTAGGAACAATTCACAAGGTCCAAATTATACATTTCAATATGAGGTTTAACATCTAACAGTGCATGTGTCATCATGACGGGGATATATAAAAAGTAGCATTTCCTTTATGCTACAGCTGTAAAATGGCGAATGCTAATGTTTCCATCGATCTCACTCTCTCCGCTGCGTCAGTTTTCATCTATTACATCAAATCTTGGGGTGCAGTCGATGTTTGTTGGTGCTGTTAGCTCGTCCTTCTCTCCTCGTGATTGAGCTCGTGGAGTGTTTCCTGGTGCTTACGCGGAACGCTGTGCGAGATGTACTCCCATTAATTTTGAAGGAGTTGAAGATTTTGCGTGATATATTGTTCCGCAAGTAATAGTTGATGGTCCAACTATCATGACTCTGCATGATTGTCAACCTGTGAGATTTTTGCCGCTGAGAAAGCAAAAATCCAAATATTACGTTCAACTTGGCAACAACATTGCATGAACTATTATTATAGACGAATGTTAAGCCTTGGACATATTCTCCCCACCGGAATAATTTGATGTTACATTTTCGACGATAAACGGCCTAATTCTATCTACGAAGTTGGGAACTACCAAGTGCGGCATCCGAATTTGCATCTCGCTGATTGAATTCTGGCCTGCTGAAGTAACATCATGGTGGTTAACCTTTCCCAGTTGGTACCGTATTAATTCCAAATTGGAATTCCCATCCCGTTTCGGATGTGGTATTGTATGTCAATATTGTTGGGCCTCAACTTATATTTGCTCAAATTAGTTTGTCTACGTATTCAAGTCATTACCAAACTTAGGAGCAATCCTTCGGAATTGGAGATATTCTGTGCTGCAATCATACCAAATTGTGTTTGGTTGTCTGGAAATGTGCGTTACATCTATGCAATTACTTCTAGTGAAGTAATTATCCGGACCAGTAAAAATAGTGGACACGATGTGTTTTTAGTGCAAACTCCTTACATTAGGAATTTGAATCAAGTAGTATGGGATCAGATGACTGCATAATATTGTGTTTTGTAATTGCAGTCCAGTGGATTGGGAGAGAAGTCGTCGCATAATTCTTAGCAATAAATGTACGAATTGATACAATCCTGTTAAATTAATTGACAAAAAACAGATTTGTCTCTCAACCATCAAGTGTTTTTCGCATATCATTCCTCACTTGATATTTGCTAGGTAGATTGAAGAAAACACTGCGCAAAAATAAAGCATCAAAATCTCATTTCAAACATTGTGGAAATTAACCGGAATGACAACAATACCGACGGTGTCACAATCAGAGATAAACATCAACCTAACTATGAAGCAAATCATTTATTAAGCTATAGTCTCGTATTGGTATTCGCATTTTCGTGAGTGGTATGATTATTTGACCATTTTCAAATTCGTAGATTTTGATTGAAAGGTTTAGCAAAGTTATAAAATTATAATAAATTGCTTCATTATTTTCAGTATATAAGATATGCGATTAATTAAATTGATGAAACTACCACTACATTGATATATAGTACACCAACGATTATGCGACTAAAAAGTAAATAAAGAGAAAACTTCTATGGTAAGAAAGTTTACTTCCCAGCAGACTTAAGAACAAATGATGGAATGTCTGTAATAGCACGACCAAGGATAAGTGCATGAATATCATGGGTTCCTTCGTAAGTATTGACCGCCTCAAGGTTCATAACGTGGCGGATGATATGATACTCATCCGAGATACCATTGCCTCCTAACATGTCTCTGGCAGTGCGAGCAATATCCAACGATTTTCCACAAGAATTGCGCTTAATTAAACTAATCATATCAGGAGTGTAATTCTTTTCATCCATCAAGCGACCCACACGAATCACTGATTGGTAACCAAGAGCAATCTCTGTGCACATGTCTGCTAATTTCTTCTGAACAATTTGGTTGGCCGCTAATGGTGCTCCAAATTGTTTGCGGTCCAAAACGTACTGTCTAGCAGCACCATAGCAGAACTCAGCAGCACCTAAAGCACCCCATGCAATACCGTATCTGGCATTGTTCAAGCAACCAAAAGGCCCCCCCAAGCCTTTCGCTTTTGGGAGCATATTCTCAGCAGGAATATGTACATCGTCCATAAAGATCATGCCTGTGGTCGAGGCACGCAAACTGAACTTACCATCGATCTTTGGTGCAGACAAACCCTTCATTCCCTTCTCCAAGATGAAGCCACGGATATCTCCAGCATCATCCTTTGCCCACACGACAAAGACATCAGCGATTGGAGAGTTGGTAATCCAGTTCTTCGCACCGCTAACAAGGAAGCTTCCATCTGGTTGCCTTCTAGCTCTGGTTTCCATACTGGAAGGATCACTTCCATGATTTGGCTCGGTCAAGCCAAAGCAACCGATGGTGGTGCCTTTTGCTAAATTTGGCAAGTACTTCTCCTTTTGGGCATCGCTGCCGTAGGCATAGATTGGGTACATCACCAATGAAGACTGAACACTCATCGCTGATCTATAACCACTATCAACTCTCTCGATGGCATTGGCGATAATACCATAAGAAACGTAATTTACACCTGCACAACCATACCCCTGAATGGTTGGACCCAACAAACCTTGATCACCAAGCTCTTCCATAATCTTTCTGTCAAAGTGTTCGTTGCGATTTGCCATAAGAACACGTGGCATCAATTTTGCCTCACAGAAATCATTCGCAGAATCATGAATCATCTTTTCTTCGTCAGACAGTTCTTGGCGCCACAGTAATGGGTCATTCCATTGAAGTTTCGCCTTAGCAGCAAACGCACGATTAGCAAAACCCTGAACGGGTTTCACATTGTTTACGATAACTCTCTTCATCATTTTTGTGAACAAAAGAGCAAGAAAAGTAGGAGCAACAAGTTGAATAATCCTTTTTGATCCAGGATCATAACGAGGGGTCGTGCCAACTCAGAGCAGCCACACAAAACACGCAACATCAACTTGAAGACCCAACGGGTTCTTAAAAACGCGTTTATCATTTTGAGGCACAGTGTGCCAATAATAGTGGAGGGACCTCTGCCATCTGCGCTGCGCCTGCGCTCTGTGTGCTGCTCTGGGCTCTGGGGTGCTAGCTGCTGTGGGCAGCGGCGCCTTGTTGGGCGCGAATACCAAATAGGAGCAAGCAGCAATCCCACCACACAAAAAAGAAAAAACCCACTGCATCAATTGGCATTTCAACTTTGAAGAGAAGACCACACCAGATAGCGCAATGAATCAAACTTCATTGAGGGTAAAGACAAGGAAATGAAGAAATTGCTCGTTCTCTTGGTGATGGCAATTGCTCATTTAAAACCCATTTTTGGCACTAGTAAAAACCAATCATCTCTTTCTTGGACAAATAAGGTCAATGATGCACTGAGAGAACTTGAAGACATTTGGGACCAAGATAATGTTGAAAGAGCCTCTTCTCACAATACGAAGATTGAATGTGATGACGAAGTTGTACTGGACGAATCTTTATATTCTAGACAACTGTTTGTTTATGGGAAATCTGCCCAACGCAAACTCTTGAATGCCCATGCTGTTATTATTGGGAATGATCTGTTGGCTGACGAAATTGGAAAGAATCTTGCCCTAGCTGGCGTGGGTAAAATCACTCTGATCAAAGAACGAAATAGCAACCCATCAACCGACAACATTCGAGGAAAAGGAGTTTCCTTGGAGAAGTACATTCATGAACTGAACCACCATGTAGATGTTGCTGTTGCTGAGTTAAAAGATAGTACCGCATCTTTTGAATCGATTTCTCCTCAATTATTAAGTGCTGATATAATAATTGGAACAAATATGCATATCGATCGATTAATTGACTTGAATCTGTTCACGCGTTTGCATGATATCAAACTTTCTATCGGAACTACCATTGGTGCTTGCGGTTTTGTTGTCAACGACTTTTTGCAACATAATATAATTGATATTGATGGCGAATCTTACAAAGAGGTAATTAACATTCAAAGGTTCATTCTATGTATTAATTTATCTGTTAGATTCCTCTGAAATCCGATCACCAACTGCTCAACGGCACGCAACTCATCATCAGTATTGTTGAGGAAGAGACCTTGAATTATGGAACTGGAGATAAAGTTGTTATTCTATCATCCATTAATCCAGATCATGTTTATCCCGGTCAAGTTGTCCAGGTAAGGTTTGGCTGAAGAATTTAGAATTGTTACTCATTCAATCCAAATCTTTAGATAATCTCCGCCAAGTCCTGCATGATCCAATTTACAGAGGAACGATTTGATATGGGTGGATACGTTGAAGGTTGTCGTGAATTAATTATAAGCGGGAAAGCAAATATAAGAAAGGTACAAAATATGATGGTTTAACGCATTAAATTGATGGATTCGATTATTAGCTAAAGCAATCATTCTCAATCGCCCATAATCCATTAATTCGAGAATTATTTAATACAACCATTAATCCCAGTAATACATGTGCATCCAGAAAGAGCGATCTTGCTTATAGGACCGCACTTTATCACATGATCCGAGTATATTATATGCTTCAGCGTAACTCTGCTATTGATGAAACAGCAAAGTATAATCTTGACTTCTTTAAAGCACTGACTCTGGAACAACTCAAGATAGGAGGGTTTGCTGAGCCATTGAAAGAAATAAAGGATGGCGGGAAAATAGGAGAATCGATCCTCGATGTATTAATTCCAGGATTCATTTCATCTCTTAAGTATACCAATGGGTCCAGCTCACCAGGAGTTGTTTCCGTAATTGGTGCGATGTTAGCACAGGAAGTAATCAAAGGAATCACTTGTATGTATGCGCCGGTGTCTCAATGGCAGTTATTTGAATCATTTTCCAGTTTATCACTTCTCCAATCTGGCGATGATCAAGATATGTCAGTAACTGCTCAAGAAATTCATGAAGAATTAAAGACATTGAAAGTATTTGTAGTAGGCGCTGGCGCTATCGGTTGTGAAGTGCTAAAACATTTTGCTTTGCTTGATGTTGGTTCTGCTAATCGCAGTGACAGTACTTCCAATGCAACTCACGATTCTTTGTGGGAGAGGACAAACCTTACTCAGGGCGGAATTATTGTTGCTGATATGGATTTAATTGAGAAAAGCAATTTGAACCGCCAGCTGCTCTTCCGGTCAGTTATTTCCTTTTTGGTGACTGTAGTCATTTATCATGTCTTTGGGTTACAACAGAGAAAAACATATAGGTCAATCGAAATCGTTAATTGCATCAAGTCAAGTGATTAAGATAAATCCAAGAATGAATGTTTATGGAATTACTGCTAGGGTGGGGGAAGAAACAGAAGGCATATTCAACGAGGTATTTTGGAAGGATACAGATGTGGTTATTACAGGTTTGGTAGGTTGATATCCAAAACCATTTCGTGCATTTTAATCTTTATATTTGCATCTTGGTCTTAACTTTAGGACAATATTGATGCTCGCAAGTTTGTTGACGCAAAATGTAAAGACCATAAAAAATTTTTAATTGACTCGGGAACTTTAGGAACCAAAGGCAATACCCAAGTCATCATCCCTTTTCTCACCGAGACATATTCAGATTCTAGCGATCCAGTCGATGAATCAATTCCATTGTGCACTTTAAAGAGTTTCCCATATCTGGTGAGTATTTGAATATGATCGATGACTTTCATTTATTGATCGCAATGGTAGCCAGAACATTGCGTGGCATGGGCAAAGAATCAGTTTGATACATTTCTGAAACAAGATATTAGAAGCTTGCAATTATTCTTTGACTTGGTGTCGAAGAGAGATGGCAATCGCTTGAGATTGATAGAAGATCTTCTTGCTGATCTTACAAAAGAAGATACACGAAACCTTGAAGATGCTCTTGCTGCTATTTTGGGAAGACATGATAATCTTCGATTGTTTGATAATTTTTTGATTTGGTCTCTGAAGTCTTTCCAAAGAATATTCTTCGATGACATCGTTGCATTATTGAATGAGCATCCTCCTGATGAAGTTGATTTGGAAGGTGTAAGGTTTTGGGGAGGGTAGGTGTCTTTCACCAATGATGATTTGATATTGGACTTTGAAAATAATTAATTGCGTATTCCAGGTCGAAAAAAATACCGGTACCCCAAAAATTCGACCATAATAATCAAGATCATATTTTGTTTGTTGAATTATTGGCCAGACTCCGTTGGAATGCAATCTTCCCTGAGAATTCTATATCGGTCAACATGGATTCGAAAAATTCAATTTTTAATGCTTCACTGCTGCGCGACTGGCAGAAACAAGCGAAGAGCTATGAAGATAAGACTTCGATGCTTTTTGATTTTGCTTCAAATGTATCCCGATCGTATACTCTTACTGCAATAGATTTTGAGAAGGTATGTGATTACATAAACTCTAATAAGGTTATGTAGTTTTTGAACTGAATTATCAGGATGATTTATCACTTGGGCATGTCCAATTTGTGATGACTGCAACCAACATAAGGTAAAGTATTGCGATGATATTTGACGATGAAAGTAATTTTTTGCTTGCAGGAGCACAATTTACTCCATCAACCCTGTGGATGTATTAGAAGTGCAAAGAATCGCTGGGAATATAATTCCTGCGATAGCTACGACTACATCAATGGTGGCTGGTCTAGTTAGTTTGGAACTGATGAAAATCGCCGCTGAAAGAGTGTTACTGCGAAAGGTGCTGAATAGTTTTGATGGTGTCCTTCGTGATGCTAAAGATAATCTTGACGAGGATGACGATGAGGAAGACGATAGCGAATCAAATCAACAACATCGTATTTCAATACCAAAAATAAAATCTATTTTGGGCAAAGTTCGCAAGATCTTTCCGTCTCAATGGTTAAGAGACTTCAATGAAAATGAATCCCTCGGAACCAATGAATCTGACGATAGTAATGATGACTTCGATGCTATCGTCCATGATATTCAATCCGATAAGAATGCAAATCTTCGGACATATTTGCTTGTGAACAGAGATAGAATTTTAGCAAGATTTCGCAATTCTTTTGTTAATCTCGCACAACCTAGTGCATTGCTGGCATATTGCCAACCTATGCAAGCTAAGGAATATCGAATTTCTAAATATCTATTTACCACTTGGGATGAAATTAAGGTCAGATACATTCTTCTTAATGTTTAACAGTTTGGATCAGTGATACAGTATTTTTAATAGGTTCCCTTTGGAGATATCAGCGTGTGGACTATTCAAATGTTGAAGACGTATTTACAATCGACCTACAAAGTACAGTTACAGTCTCTGTCTATTGGTTCATCTGTGCTTTATGCAGAATTCTTGTCGTCTGGAAACGATGATTTACTGACGGTGAAAGAATTGTTTCATAGAAATCATCCTGAGCATTTGTACTCTTTAGAAATGAAGAACTGCTCAAATGTGAAACTTAACGTAGATTGCATAGATTCTAATAATGCCGCTGTAATGGAATTTCCTCCTTTATTGATTCCGTTGAAGACTAAATACAGTGACCATATTACCAATACTATTCTTCAAGACATACGCCGCAAATTTTTTGATGTTAGGCAAAATATAAATGCAGAACTGAAGCAAGCAATTGGGGTTGATATAAGGAAGGACTTATCAAGTCGCGGTGAGGCAATCAAGCATTGTTCTGAATATGATGATGAATATAGTGAAGATTGTGAAGATGAGGATGACGAGGACAATGATAATGGAAACGAACAATTCAACACTGATGAGATCACTTGTGATCAAGGAGTTACTCGAAGTAAATCTCTTTTCGAAAGAGCGCGATCACTGATACCATCACATTGGTTTTCCGCAGAGGAAGGTGAAAACGATGAATCTGATAGACAATTACCAACAAAAAGCATCAATATGGAGCTCACAAGTCCAAGCGACAAATCAATTATTATGGATAAAATTTCAAGCGCTCACATGGTGAGGCAGGGAGATTCCAAAACGATACAAATCAAAGGACTTTCAACCGTGGCTGGCCACCATGAGTTTTCTTCTCAACCCAGTGACCTTGAAGTTCCAAACAAGATACCGAAAACGGATTCGATCAGAGATTCGGCCATTAGCAAACATCCTCCTGCAATAGCTGAGTTTGGCTCAAAAGAAATTTTCAAGAAAACTTCACTGAAAAGATTTTCGACAACAAAATTGAAGAGTTCTTGTGTTGGTATTTCCAATAAAGTTGTCAAAACAAAGCTCCAACCAGTGATGAGAAAACACCCATCAGATTCTGTTGAAGATCTGCTGCCCTCTGAAACTTATGATTACAAACGTCAAGGTACCAACTTGAAGCAAACGGATGAAAATCTTGAAAAGAACAACGTTGTAGATGTGAGAAATCGTTCAACTCGAAGAATGACTCCTGGGTTTAAGAAACCCCCAGCAAATATTTCTCCCAAATCCCAATAGAATGATAGCATCAAAATGAAAATGTGTCTATATCATGTTTAATTTGTATGTATAAACGAACAAAGTTAAACCACATTGAGTCCATCAGTTAATTCCATATTATGTTCCACCAAGTCGACGTCGTCAAGAGCTTCGAATGTATGTATGGCTTCCATGTTGGCCATTACATGTTCATGTGGTAATTTAAGGAAACCCTCTAAAGGAATATGAACAAGACTACATTCCACATCAAAACCGCGGTTTCTAAGAGCATCTCGTAATGCGCTCATAGAGTCCAAATCGACATATATAGAACTGTGTCCATGTTCGCTTGGGCTCAGAAGATTGCCATCTACTGTTGTCAAAAGTTGATAGTCTTCAACACAGAGTTCTAAGCATAGACTCATCAGCAAGTCTTCCGTTATGTAATTTTTCACATTTAAACGTGCTTTCCTAGAAAATTTAAATTTCACTGAGTTCATCGTTGCCGGTCTGAGATCGTGTTTCTTCGCAATAATATGAAAATCTTTGACAACTCTATTTTCATTATCGGAGAGAACATTCACCAAAATACCAACACCTCCATGACCATAATACTCAAATAACATTTCCCTATAGTCGGGAGTGATGGTTTGAGTTCCTCTCTCAATATTTCGAATGATAATGTCTTTGGGGACATTTGACGCCTTTGCATCTTCTATTACCTGTGCGAGACGGCGATTGATGTTTGGGTCATTCCCCCCAGCTTTAACGGCCATTACGAGTTTCTTTCCAAAGTGGCAATAGAGTTTGCTCTTCAAACTATCCGTGCGAGATTTTGTGGTGGCTCTAACAACAGAAGCTCTACCCATTTGCAAGGGGAAATTTCGAAGTTTTAGAGTTGAAAGAGATGTCATCTGAAATCCGCAGACATTCCAAATTACAATCATCAGTAGCAAAACGAATAGCCAAACCATTTACAAAAATTCCATATTATTATGCACATGCAAAACTTTCATCGATGCTTTATTATTGGAGTCTTATTTTATATAATAATACTTCTACCATTTTTCATGACTGGGCCTGTGCTGATCCCAGCAGGTCTGCTGCTCTGCTGCTGCCTGCGCTGCTGCTGGCGAGTGCTTGTTGCTCTGCTGCTGAGTGCACGCCTCAGCAGGTCTCCCACCAGCCAAATTATTATTAATAATTATGCCATGGCAACACCAACAGCAGCACAGCACACAATACCAAATAGAATCCCAAATCTGCGTCCCAAAAGAATACTTCTATATAATATTCATAGAATACCAATATAACGAAGCATAACGAAAGTTTCCTGTTACTCCAGTGCTTTAAAATGTCTGCCCGACAACGTGCATTGGATAAAAAAGAGGCCAGCGAGGCTGTAAAAGCTCAAAAAGCCAAGGAAGAAGCTGACCGAGCAGAGGCAGCTGCATGGTCCGTAGGTGCGAAAGACTCACGTAAGCAAAAGGAATTGGAGGATAAAGACAACGAAAAGAAGCAAAAAGCAGCAGAAAAGGCGGCTCTCCTTGCAGCAGAAGAGGCGGAGCTAAGTGGTGTGAAGCGTGCGGGTAAACCTGCGAAAAAGAAAGGTCCAGATGACTTCAAGTTTTTACAAGCTGCTTTGGCTAG
>JACCEA010549731.1_pt1 | contig 17463 bp, 17 predicted proteins | sample 7449851 | NCBI WGS metagenome assembly JACCEA01 (sample SAMN15323453, study PRJNA562643) | freshwater metagenome | isolation source: river surface water | place: USA:Blue River Watershed | collected 2017-08-18
ACAATTGCGGTAGCAAAACCTTTGTCATAGATTTTGGAAAGCGAGGGCACCAGAATTGCTGACAAAGCACTTGCGTCTGATACTGCAGTGCCTGATACCGTCGCTAGGCCTGCACCCGACAGCATCGTGACATGTGCCAGACCTCCACGAACACGACCCACTAATGCGTTTGCAAAAGAAATGAGACGCTCAATGATCCCTGCTTTGATCATCAACTCGCCCGATAGCATGAAAAATGGAATTGCCATCAAGGGAAATGAGTTGACCGAGTACATCATTCGCTGAGGAATGATGGAAATATCGATGCCTGAAAGCCAAATTGCAACGATTGCGCTCAAACCCATTGCAAAAGCGATTGGCAGGCCCATCAGGGCGATGAGCATAAAGCCGATAACCACTAAGGTACTCATTCTGCGTCACCTGTTTGTTGATGAATTTCGCCGGTGATGGCGATGCGCGCCATGTGCAATCCCGTGCATAGCATTCCTAGTCCGACTGCGACAAAAAAGTAGGCGACACTGATGTCAATTGTTGCCATTTGTTCATCCCATTGGTCTTTACACAACTCAATGCATGACCAGGCGATTGCAAAAGAAAGCGCGGCACATAAAGCCGCGGAGGCTCTTTGAATGATGCGTTGATTCGAGGGCGAAAACTTATCCACAAACAGATTGATGCCGATATGTGCGCCTTGAGACGCCGCCAGCGGAATAGCCAGAAATACAACCCAAACAAATGCCAGTCGTCCAGACTCTTCAGCCCAGTCAATTGATACGTTAAAGCCATATCGCATGACCACCTGTGCAGAGACAATGCCGACCATGAATACAAATATCAGGATCACTGCCCAAATCAAAATCAAATCTAAAGCTCGAAAACATTTACCCAACGGGGTTGTGGTGTCATAGGTAGCTGGGATTGAATTCATCATTGGGCAGTCCAGAACAGAGGTTATTTATTTGGATGTTTCGGCAATGACTTGATTGACCAGATCGGCACCCGCACGTTTTTTGACGCTTTCGATCACTGGCGCTGTGAGTTTGCGCATTTGCTCAAATGTCTCAGGTGGGATTTCTGTGTAGGTCATCTTTGCTTTGAGATTGTTGAGTGCTTTGAGATCGTTTTCTGCTGCCAGGCTGCGTTGATATGCGACCGTCTTTGCCATCGCTTCGCGAACGGCCTTTTGATTGGCAGGACTCATCTTGTCAAATACGCGTTTGCTTGCAACGACGACGATGAAATCAAAGAAATGCGAGGAGTTCGACAGATACTTCTGTACCTCAGCATAGCGATTGGCATCGATCACGGTATATGGATTTTCCTGACCATCGACCACCTTTTGCTCAAGTGCGGAGTAAAGCTCTTTGACATCCATCGCAACAGGGTTTGCACCCAGTGCACGGAAAGAAGCCAAGTGCGTTTCATTGGGTTGCATGCGTATTTTCATGCCTTTCAGATCGTCTACAGTTTTGATTGGACCCTTACTGTTCGTGATATTGCGCATTCCGAGTTCCATCCAACCAAGCACGACAAAGCCTTTTTCCAGCAGCTTTTGATCGATTGCCTGACCCACGGGACCATCAATGACTCGGTAGGCCGCTTCCCGATTTTTGAAAACAAAGGGCAAACTCACTGCTTCGATTTCGGGTGCGATTCGTGACATGAACGATGCGCCCACCCAGGTCATACCAAGTGTTCCAGCGCGTACGCCATCGACGTTTTCTTTCGCGCCACCCAGTTGCATGGCGGGGAACACATCCACTTGAAGTTTATTGTTGGTCAGGCGTGCAACCTCATCTTTAAACACTTTATCAACTGCAACGCTACTTGGATGGGAGGTTGCAAAGTTTCCTGCTATTTGCAATTTGTCTTGCGCGTTCGCCTGCATACAGGTCGCTGCTAACAGGAGTGTCCCGATTGCAGTGCTCAGGAGGGTGCGGGGTGTTTTCTGTTTCATGATGCTTCCTTTTCAGGGTTAAAGGCGTTGATGACCATTCGCGAGCAGTGTCGCGATTGATTGGGGGAGTCCTGCATTGGGTTTGAGCGGGGGCGGCGCAAAACTTCCCGTGCGCGTTTGACCGGCATTCAGGCGAACTAAAGTCTCTGCATGTCTGACGGCACTTGAGACACCATCCACGACGGGAACAGGCAGTTGGCCAGCGAGGCTGCGAGCCAGTCCAGCCAAGGGTGCTCCCGCCAAAATAATGACATCTGCGCCATCATCACTGACGCACAGATTGGCGGCTGTCAACAAACTGGCAGCTTTGTCTTGTTGAACTGAACCGATGTTCGGGAGGGGTTCTTCGAGACTCCGAATACTGACCAGTCGTTCAGTTAATCCATAAGAGGCTACTGTCTCGGCGTACCAGGCTTTGATCCGTCTTGAAATCGCAACAATTGAAATTTTGTTGCCGAGCAGACAGGCGCTTGCCAGCGCTGCTTGAGTCAAGCCTACCACTGGACAGGGCAACACTTCCTTGAGGCCTTGCAAACCAGGATCACCGAAGGCGGCGACAACTAATGCATCGTATTCACCTGCATGATCGCCGGCAAGCTGTGCGGCGGCATAGGCGCCGATCATGGCTTCAAAGCGGGTCTCGATATACGCCACACCGAAGGGGGCTGTGACTGTCTGAATTTGCGTTTCAGCGCTTGCTGTGAGCTTGGCCTCTGTGTCAATGAGATCAGAGACGCTTTGAGAGATATTTGGATTAATGAGCAGGATACGCATGACTTTGACCTAGCGACCTGTTGTCATCAAAGTCGGCTTGCCACAAGACAAAAATTGTCCTTTGCCAAGACGTGGGAGGAAATTTTGGCCATCCCAGACAATCTCACCGCGGCTCAGTGTCATTGCCGGCCAGGCCTTGAGCTCAATCCCTTCGTAAGGTGTGTAGTCGACTGCATGATGCAAAGCGCTGTTTTGGATTGTGATGGGTTTTTCATCCCAGATCACGAGATCAGCGTGAGAGCCCGGTGCGATGGTGCCTTTGAGGGGGTGAAGTCCGTAAGCCTTGGCCGGATTGGTGGAGGTCAGCTCGACAAACTTGGTGAGAGAAATACGACCGCCGAGCACGCCCTCGGAGTACAAAAGGGGTAAACGTGTTTCAAGTCCGGGTATTCCATTTGGAATGTGCCTGAACGCAACTTCTTGACCACCCGGTTTTTTACCTTCAGGACTTTCGTAATTGAAGGGCGCGTGATCTGAGGAAAATACTGAAAACAGGCCATCACTTAGCGCATTCCAGATAACTTCCTGATTTTTTTGGTCTCTTGGTGGTGGACTGCATATGCACTTGGCACCAAGATAGCTATTGTCGATGCCTAAATCTGCTGCGGTCAGAAATAGGTACTGGGGGCAGGTTTCCGCAAAAATTTGAAGGCCATGGCTACGCGCCCAGCGAATTTGCTCAACAGCTTCGCGTCCAGATACATGAACAATGAGTATCGGAACATCGACAAGTTCAGATAACGCAATTGCACGGTGGGTCGCTTCGCGTTCGACCAGCATGGGTCTGGAATGCCCATGAAAGCGAGGCGCAGTTTGACCTGCAGCCTCAAGCCTGCGGGTCAGCCACTCGATACAGTCAGCATTTTCCGCATGAATCATGGCCATCGCCCCATGCTGCTTGGCCACGGACAGTACATCGAGGATCTGCCCATCGTTGAGCTTGAGATCGTCGTAGGTCATGTAGATTTTGAACGAGGTGTAGCCTTCTGCAATCAGTGCGGGGAGCTCTTCATTCAAGACGGTGGGAGTTGGATCGCTCACGATCAGATGAAAGGTGTAATCAACGTGCGCTCGACCGTCGGAGCGTCGGTGATATTCTTTGACAGCGTCACGCAGGGATTGCCCTTTTTCCTGCGCTGCGAAAGGGATGACGGTGGTGGTTCCACCGCACGCAGCCGAGCGCGTCCCAGTTTCAAAGTTATCGGCCATTTTGATAGGAGCGGGCATCGGCTGATCCAGATGGCAATGCGCATCCACCCCCCCGGGAGTCACCACCCGACCTGCGGCGTCGATTGTCTTGTTTGCCTCTGGCAGGTGGCTGCCGATCATCACGATCTGCTCACCCTTGATGCCAATATCCGCCATAAAAACATCCGATGCCGTCGCGATTTTTGCGTTCTTGATGATTAAGTCGAGTACGTGACTCATATCAAACATGCTCCAATTTCAGTGCGTTAAAAGCGTATTGCCCCAACTTGGGGCGATCAATTGTCAACATCAGTGCATACATCGCGCTTTGATGCTTGCTCATACTTTCCCTCATTAGAAGGAACTACGTTGTCTCGGCTGGCACATCACTTGCTTGTGTTTACTCAAGCAAAACACGTGCCAGCATTTATCATTATTGATATATTGGCTGTTACATAATGTTTACAATGACGTAGACATTAAAGTCAACAGTAAAAAGGACTGAGTATGCAAAAGGTGATCCGAATTGGTGTGTTGACACCTTCGTCCAATACGGCTCTTGAGCCCCTGACAAATGCGATCCTGAGGGAATTGCCTAATGTGCATGCTCACTTCGCCCGTTTTCGAGTCACGAATATTTCTCTTACAGATCAAGCGCTTGGGCAGTTTGATGACAGCAATATCCTGGCGGCAGCTGAGATGTTGGCCGACGCTAAACCCGATGTGATTACCTGGAGCGGTACCTCGGCGGGCTGGATGGGATTTGAAAAAGATATTTCGCTATGCGAGAGAATTACCGCACGCACGGGTATACCCGCATCGACAGCTGTATTGGCTTTAAATGAATTGATAGCTCTGAAGAAGATCAAGCGTCTGGGTATTGTGAGCCCTTACACGGAGGATGTTCAGCAGAAAATTGTCAGACAATACGCGGCCGCAGGTGTCGAGGTCGTCAGTGAAGTCCATCACGACATCTCAGTCAATTATGATTTTGCACTGGTTGAGCCAGACACAATAGAAAAAGATTTGCAGACGGTCAGTCAGGCCAAACCTGAAGCCATCGTCACCTACTGCACGAATTTGCGAGCCGCGCAGCTTGCTGATGCGTTTGAGCAAAAAAGCTCAGCAGTGTTGCTTGATACGGTCAGTACGACAGTGTGGGGTGCTCTTCGCAAGGTAGGTGTCAACCCAGCTGAAATCAAAGGGTGGGGAAAGTTGTTTAGCTGGGTATAGTTCCGTTTCGAATATAAAAAGGAATTACATGCAGTCAAAGGTTTCTGCTCGGTTAAAGCGTGAAAACACGCAAGACGAAATGTATGAAAAGATTTATGTCGCCATCCTGGAGCATCGGTTGCATCCTGGAACAAAGCTCGTTGAAGAGCGGCTTGCTGAAATCTTTAAAGTGAGTCGCGCCAGAGTGCGTGAAGTGCTGGCGCGACTTGCGCACGAGCAGGTTGTAGATCTGTATCCGCAGCGCGGTGCGTATGTCGCGCGACCCACAATTGAGCAGGCGCTGCATGTTTTTGAAGCCAGGCGACTGATCGAACCAGAACTTGTCCGCAGATTGATTGAAAACTTGACGCCCGAGCGCATCGAGCGTTTGCGCCAGCATTGCGCGCTGGAGCACGAGGCCAGAAGGCGTGAAGACAAAAGACTCATTGTGCGTCTTTCGGGTGAGTTTCACACTCTCTTGGCCGAGCTGGCAGGGAATCAGGCGCTCGCGCGCACAATGCGTGAACTTTCCACCTTGACCTGCCTGATTATTATTTTGTATGACGCGCCGACTGCATCGAGTTGTCTGGCCGATGAGCACAGTTTAATCGTCGAGGCAATCTCCAAGCGTGATGTTGAAGGTGGCCAGCGTCTCATGCTCGAGCACCTTAATCATATTGAGGGTAGTCTAAATCTAGAGCCTGCCGACTCAGAGGTCGACCTCGCTAAAATTTTTTCTGAAGAATGAAACGATCATGATGAATATATTGCTCATCAACCCCAACACCAGTGAGCATGTGACTCAACGGCTACTGGAACAGGCTCAGTTCGTGGTGGGGGAGCAAGCGACTATTCATGCGTATACCGCTCAAACGGGTCCCGCTATCATCAGTAGCCGTTCGGAAAACGCGATTGCGCTTGCCGAGATGCTTAGACTGGCCGCCACGCATCAGAATGGACATGATGTCTTGGTGCTGGGCGTGTCGATCGATACAGGATTAATGGCTTTGCGTGAGATGCTGGATATACCCGTGGTGGGCATGGCCGAAGCGGCTTTGGTGACGGCGGGCATGCTTGGCGGCAAGATCGGTTGTCTGACACTTGGTGCCTCGATGGTGCCTGTTTACGAGGAGTTGACGGCATCCTATGGCTTTGCATCACGTGTATCGAAATGGCGGGCGATCGAAATGCCGAGTGCTTTTAGCGTGACAGATGCAGATCCCCAAGTCGCTCAGGCCTTGATCCTTGCTTCTGAAAAGCTTGTGCAACAAGATGGCTCGGATGTCATCATTTTGTGTGGTGCAGTGCTTGCGGGTTATGCGCGACTCGTCTCTGACGCAGTAGGTGTGCCGGTAGTTGATCCTATGCAGGCAGCAGCGCTGCAGGCTCTGACCGTAGCGCGTATGCAGCCATCCAAACAGAGACAGGGAAGTTTCGCGCGCCCCAGAAATCGCATCTTGAGTGGCGTCGACGTCAATATTGCTAGTTTGTATCAACCCTCCATATCGGGAGCTTGACATGGATCGCAGAGATTTATATGGCTATAGAGATCAGCGTCCCGATCCCAAATGGCCGGGTGACGCGAGTGTGGCGATTAATCTCGTGGTGAATGTTGAAGAGGGTGCAGAGCTGAGCCTTGCGGATGGCGACCCCTCGAATGAGCCTATGCACGAGGTCACAAGTAAAGTTGTCTCTCAGCCTGACCTCTGCAGAGAGTCGCACTTTGAGTTTGGCTCACGGCTCGGGTACTGGCGTGTGATGCGCGAATTAGACGAGGCAGATGTCAAGGTGACCTTGAACGTATGTGGGCGCGCCGCTCAACGCACGCCTGAGTTGCTACAGGATGCAGTCGGACGCGGTCACGACCTGTGCGCACATGGATGGTTGTGGCAATCTCCAGCGGGCATGTCACCTGAGGAAGAGGAGGCGATGATGCGGCGTACGCTCGATGCTATCGAAGCTGCGACGGGACAGCGTCCGACAGGTTGGCACTGCAAATCCACACCGACATTGCATACACGTGCACTTGCTGCCAAGCTGGGTCTGCTCTATGACAGTGATGCCTATAATGATGAGTTGCCTTTTTGGTTAGAGGGTGAGCAGGGGCCGATGCTTGTATTGCCCTACCAGTTTGATACGAATGACATGCGATTCTTTGGGGAGTCCCCAGCTTTTGTTCAAGCTAAGGATTTTTCTGACTATGTCATTGAGACTGTTCAAAGATTATTAGACGAGGGCGAGCGCTGGCAGTCCAAATCCATGCTAACGATTGGTTTGCACTTAAGGATTGTCGGTCGCCCCGGACGTATCAATGCTCTGCGAGACATTTTGCGGTTTATTAAAAGTGATCCCCGCATTTGGATCGCGACACGAACAGAAATCGCTCATCACTGGCGCAAACAATTGCTCTGAACGACCCGTGCAACCTTTTGGCAGGCGTCAGTCACGTCTTTGATATCCTGTTCCTTGAGCGTGGGCGCAATCGTCAGCACGACCGTTCGCTCATGATAGTCATCACACACTGGCAGAGTCCCTTTGTAGTAGCTGTAGTCGCACGCAAAAGCATTGTCGGGGTGTGTCCAAGGGAAACCCTCGCGGCTGTTGGAACGTTTGTGTACCAGACTCGGAATGTTGCAGTACCAGTGCAGACTGCGTTCGCTCAAGGCCACGCAAGGAACGCTGCCGGGCGGACCACAGACGCCCTCGGCGCGCAGTGCGTCCGTAAAGTATTTGGCGCGCGGTGCGTTTTCAAGTAACAGCAATAAAAAGGCTCCGCTGTCACCCGCCGGGTCTGGGACTTCTCTGAAGGTGAGGCCAGGCGTTTTTGCGAGTCCTTTGCGAATCGCCCATTTTGCTTTGCGCATCGCACTCGTGATCTGTGGAAGCTTGCGTAGCTGAGCGAGCGCCAGCGCACCTGAGAGCTCGGCCATGCGTGCACCGATTCCCCAGAGCTGCTCATGCTCGCGCGAGGCATCGAGCGCGCCGTTGAGTGTGCGTGGATAGCCGAGATCATGCAGGGCAAGCAAACGACGAAACAGCGCGTGATCTTGGCAGACCACCATCCCGCCTTCGCCAGAGGTCATGTTTTTATTGAGTTGAAAGCTAAACACCCCGATATCGCCAAAGCGTCCGACAGGTGTGCCTTCGAAGCTCGCACCTGCAGCCTGTGAGCAGTCCTCAATCAGTGAAAGATGCCACTTTTTACAGAGTTCCGCGATCTTCTGGATGTGACCTGGCGCACCACACATATGGTTGTAGATCACCGCTTTGGTCCGTGGCGTGATTTTCGCCTTGAGGTCGTCAGGCGACATACAAAAGGTGTCATCGATATCGACGAGCCTGGGAATCGCCCCGGCGCGTACGATTGCCGCGAGGCCACTCATGCAGAGGTATCCCGGCACCATCACTTCGTCGCCAGGTCCGAGTCCCAGTGCTGCGATCGAAACCGTTAGTCCGGCTGTGCCGGAGGAAACTCCTAGGGCGTATCGATGGCCAAACGTCTCGCGCCACTCGTGTTCGAGCATATCGACCATGTGTTGCGCTTGCGGTCCATAAAATCGGAAAGGGCTGTGGGCTCTGACTACGCTTGTGACGAGTTCGAGTTCCTCTTCGTCGATAAAGCTGGCGCCGGGATAGTCCCAGGGCAAAGGCTCGGTGCGTACGGGGAGTCCGCCTTCGAGCGCTAACAGGGCAGAGGTTTTGATACTCGACTTCTTGGTGGCTTTTGCTTCTGTTTTCATATTGATCTCCAGAATGCACCAGTAGTCTGGTAGATGCTAGCGTTCTGGAGAGGTTCGTGTCTAGTCTTATCGTCACAAACAGGATTGTTGCCAATATGAAATTTAAATGACAGGATGACTAATTGGCAGGATAACTAATTGAAAACCTCGCCGTAGGAGTTAAATTGCCCGGCGATCTTGTGTTCTGGTTCGCTGGGCGCTCCATAGCCATTTTGGTGCAAGATAAAGTCGACATTGCAATGCGCGGCGCAGCGCGCATCGACATGTGTGTCGCCAATGAGAACGGCATATTCGTGTGCGACCCCCCTCTGTTTGAGCGTGTGCGACAGGGGCAGTGGGTGAGGCTTGGCATGCGCTGTCGTGTCCCCTCCCGTGATGACATCAAAAAAGTCAATGATCCCGACTGTGCGCAGTGCATGTCGCGCGTTGGCTTCTACTTTGTTTGTGCAGACCGCGAGCTTGAAATCATGATCGCGCAGATGTTCCAGCAGCTCGAGAGCGCCAGGATAGAGCCTAGAGTGTGCATGTGCCTGTTGCTTGTAATGCCGCATATAGGCTTCCTGTAGCTTAGGCACGAAGGAACTGGGTACGTCGACCATGGCAGCGGCACTTTCCAGCACTTCTCTCGAGGGGCCATGCAAATTAGGCAACGCCATCTCTGGATCGATTTCCGGAAAGCCACAGTCCACCAAGGCCGCATTGATCGCCATGCGGATTTCAGGCTCTGTGTGCATGAGCGTGCCGTCCAGGTCGAACACGACGGCTTCTTTGGTAAATAAAAGGGGAGCGAGGTGGTTCATAGTCTTGAGGTCAACCCTTCAGGTGTGGCGGCATAGCCAGTGAGCGTGCGATCGGCGTGCTTGAGTCGCCAGTTCAACATTTTCTGCGCCATCTCCAGCAACGGTTTGACGTAGGCGGGATCCTCGGCGACATTTCGTAACTGACCAGGATCTTTTTCCAGATCGAACAGCAGCGGTGGGAGTGCGGCAAAGTGGACATACTTGTAGCGATCATTCTGGATGACGGAGAGCGCGCACTCGTCCATGTCCAGTCCGAGATAATCCTCTGGCTTGGAATAATAAATATTTCGGAAATCAAACTCGTAATGCACTTCGGTCCGCCAGTTGGCAGGCGCTTCTGCGCTATGAATAAAGGGCAGGAGCGATTCCCCGTCACAGGTGCGCGGGATAGGTAAGCCCATCCATTCGAGAATGGTCGGCATGGTGTCGACCGTTTCGGTGAAATGGCGCACGATTTTCCCGCGGGTGAGGTTGGCCGACTCGCTCGGGTCGCGCACGATCATGGGGATGTGAAAGCTCTGGTCGAAATAACCGAGCTTGCCCAGCAGATGATGGTCGCCGAGCTGTTCACCATGATCGCTCGTCAGGATCACCAGGGTGTTGTCCCATTGACCCGTTTGCTTCAGATAGTCACAGACTTGACCGACGTGCGCATCGACTTCTGACATCAGTCCATAGTAGGTCGCGCGCATCTGCAGGACTTCTTTTTCAGTCATGTCGGCGCCCAGACCCTGGCCGTGTTCAAAAAACTTTTTACGTTCGATCGACTTGAGATAAAACTCCAGCATGGGATGCTGCGCCGCCTCGGCGTCGACGGACTCCGCACGAATGGGCGGAGGGCAGTCTTCGGGGGCGTACATCGAGTTGTAGGGCTCTGGGGCGATAAAGGGTGGGTGCGGGCGGTAGTAACCCAAGTGCAGAAACCAGGGCTTGCCCTCGGTGCCTTTGAGGTACTCCAAGGCGCGGTCGGTAAAGAATGATGTATCCGACAGGTGAGCCGGGATGGTGCTGGGCTTGGCGGTCGCGCCAATATCGCTTTCATCCTGACCTTTGGGTAGCCAGATATTGGTGGGGATTTTGGGTACTGGAAAGCCTTTGGCTTTGACCCAGGCAAAATAGGCTTCCATTTTCAGGCCCCAGGAGCCGACGGGCTTCCAGCCTTCCATGTCCGCGCCGAGCACTTTAAAACGCGGATCCTGAGGGGCCGTCTCGCGCGGATCGGGTGTCGTAGTGGTGTAGCCAACCAGTGCGGGCTCATAGCCTGCTTTGCGGACTTCTTTGGCGATGTTGGTATGACGCGCATCCAGTGGAATGGTGTTCTGCACTGCGCGGTGCGTCATCATGTAGAGACCGGTCAGCATCGAGGCGCGACCAGGACCGCACGGGACAGCTTGCGTGTAGTGCTTGGCAAAGGTCACGCCTTCGTTGGCGAGCGCATCGATGTTGGGCGTTTTGACAGTCGGGTGTCCGAGCTTGCCCAGGGTGTCGCCTCGCCATTGATCGACCACGATCAAGAGTACATTTTTTTTAGTGCGTGTCATGAGTCCAGTTCCAAATAAGAAAATGAATAGCGGTATTTATTGCAGGGTCGGGTCGAGTTTGTCGCGTACCCAGTCGCCGACCAGAGAAATCGAAAGCGTGGTCAGCACAATGACTGCCGCCGGAGCCAACAGGATCCAAGGCGCGGATTGCAGGTATTCGCGTCCATATCCCACCATGTTGCCCAGGCTTGTCAGGGGGGCTTGTACGCCAAGTCCTAAAAAGGACAAGCCGGATTCGAGCAAAATGACCTCAGGAAAGGTCAGCGTCATGCTGACGATCAAGGTGCTGGCGATATTGGGCAGGATGTGGCGAAAGTAAATGCGCAAGGTGCTTGCGCCCAGAGCCTGAACGGCATTGGCATAGCCTTGCTCGACCGCGGCAACGGTGAGGTTGCGGGTGATCCGCGCGGTGCGTTCCCAGCCGTGGCAACCCATCAGACAGATAAACAGGACCAGGGTATTGCCAAAAAACGCCAGAACCGCGAGTGCGATCAACATAAACGGAATCGAGGCCTGGAAATCGATCGCCACCATCACGGCTTGCTCGACCCAACCTCTGAAGCGTGCCGCCAGAAAGCCCAGCGTCAAACCAATCGTCGCGGAAATCAAGGTGCTGGCAAAGGCAATCAGCAAGCTCATCTGGATCGAGGTCACGAGTCGAGACATGACGTCCCGTCCAAGCTCATCGGTTCCCAGCAGGTGATTGATCTGTCCGCCGAAGCCTACGGGGGGCTGAAGCCTGGCCGATAAATCGAGTGCGGTGTAGGCATACGGAGTCAATATCTCCGCAAACAGAGCAATGAACAACATCACTGCGAGCCAGATCCAGCCAATCAACACGATGGTCGGACACCGAAGCAGATTGTTGCACAATGCGGTGATTTTGAATGTAAATGTCGAGATAGCCGTTATTGTGCTCATGCGATGCTCCTATTTCGAGGACCGGATCTTGGGATCGATCATCAGGTTGAGCGCATCGACCAGCAGATTGGCGCCCACCATGCTGAAGGTCACCAACAGCAAGGCTGCCTGGACGACAGCGAGGTCGCGATTGGCGACTGCCGAGACGATGAGTCGACCCACTCCGGGCCAGGAAAATACGCTCTCAACGACGACCGCACCGGCGATCAGCGCGCCGAGCATCAAACCCGTGATTGTCAAAATAGGTGCCGCCGCATTCGGCAGGGCGTGACGAATCACGACATGACGCCAGCTCAGTCCCTTGGCCGAAGCCGCCCGGATGTAAGGTTGACCCAACACTTCGAGCATGGCCGAGCGGGTATAGCGAGCGAGCACCGCTGCGCCGCCGATCGACAGCGTGATGATGGGTAAAACGGCATGCCCCCACGAGGCGTAACCACCGCTGGGGAGCCAGCCAAGGGATACCGCAAAGATCAACACCATCAACACACCCAAGACAAAGCTCGGCATCGAATGACCCGCCACAGAAAAACTCATGATCAAGCGGTCAATCCAGGTATTGCGGTGAAACGCCGCAAATACGCCGGCAGGAATCCCGAGTAAAAGCTTTAATAAAAAGGCGGGCAGGGTAATCGCGAGCGTGGCTGGGATCGCTTCTAGGACCAGCGACATGGCCGAGGCGCCATTGCGCATCGAAACGCCAAAATTGCCGGCCAGAATGTTGCCCAGATAGCCAAAGTATTGATGAGAGAGTGGCGCGTCGAGTCCCCAACTTTTGCGAAAGGCCTCGATGGCCTCGGGTGGCGCATCTGCGGACAGAATCATCATGGCTGGATCGCCAGACATTCGGAGGATAAAAAAGGTGAAGGTGACGACGAGTAAAACAGTGAGTCCGGAGCGCGCGCCCCGAGTCAGTAAATAATTCATCAGGCTGCAGCTTTGAGTGGTGATGGGGGTAGGGAGTCAGTGGCCAACGGGACGTAGACAAGCGGCGCGCTACCTTGATGCAGATGGCACGCGACAGCGTGTCGACCGTCGAGCATGGTTTTAACTGGCGTCTCAGTCTTGCAGCGCGCCAGCATGCTCGGACAGCGAGGATGAAAAGCGCACCCGGTCGGGACATCAATCGGATTGGGCGGTTCGCCCGTGAGCAAAATCCGTTTGCGTGGCTCGGTGGCACCCGTTGCCCCAAGAGTGCCATTCGTACCATGTGCGCCACTCGGATGAGATACCGCCGATATCAGCGCGGCTGTATAGGGGTGAGCGGGCTCTGAGAGGATTTTTTCCGCAGGGCCTTGTTCGATGATTTTCCCGAGGTACATCACTGCCACGTCATCACAAATATGACGCACGATACGCAAGTCGTGACTGATAAAGAGCATGGCTAGGTTGCGACTTTTTTGCAGGTCGGACAAAAGGTTGATGACTTGCGCCTGGATCGACAGATCGAGTGCTGAAACAGGCTCATCACAGACCAGCAAACGAGGCTTGAGCACCAGGGCTCGCGCCATCACTACGCGCTGACGCTGACCACCCGAGAGCTCATGGGGATAGCGACCATAAAGATCCTCGCCGATACCCACGGACTCGAGCGCCTCGTGGGTGGCAGCCAGTTGCGTAGCACGATCGCCAAGGTTTTGAATCACGAGAGGTTCTAGCACTTGATCGACAATCTTGAGACGACGATCGAGAGCTGCTAACGGATCCTGATAAACCATTTGCATGTCCCGGCGTTGCGCGCGCCAGTGCGCATTACGTTTAGCCTGAATCGGCTGACCCGCAAACGTGATCTCCCCGCTCGAGGCCGGAAGTAAACCGATCAGCATGCGGGCGAGGGTGGATTTGCCACAGCCAGACTCCCCGACGAGACCGAGTGTTTGGCCTGCGTTGAGTTCAAGCGAGATCTGATTGACCGCACGCAGGATGCGCGGCTTGGCAAACCAGGTTTTGGAGTCTTTGACGCTAAAGTTGCGGCTGACCTGAGTCGCCTTGAGTAAAGGTGTCATGCTGCTCTCTCTACGTGGCACGCCACACGATGATCGGCATGGACCCTGCGCAGAACGGGCAGGATGCGATGACAGTCGTCACGGGTGAAATCGCAGCGTGGCGCAAAGCTGCAACCTTTAAAGGCCGTGCCGGCGGTGGGGACCTGGCCCGGAATCGCCTTGAGCGAGGTTTGTTCGGACTCAAGCGAAGGCATCGCAGCCAAGAGTCCGTTGGTGTAGGGGTGATGACCTCGAGTGAACAAATCGTCGGTGGGCAGATGCTCGACAATTCGGCCACCATACATGACGGCGACGCGTTCGCTGGCCTCGGCGATCACGCCCAGATCGTGGGAGATCAGCACCAGCGCCATATCGGAATCTTTGCGCAACTGATTCAACAAATCCAGAATCTGCGCCTGCACGGTCGCATCAAGCGCCGTGGTCGGTTCGTCAGCTACGAGTAAATCAGGTTCGCCAGCCAGCGCCATCGCGATCATGACGCGTTGATTCATGCCGCCAGAAAGCTCATGCGGATAAGCGCTCAGGCGTTGCTTGGCATTGGGCATTTGCACCCGATCGAGCAAATCCAGAGAAACTCGGCGCGCCTCGTCGCCATGGAGCCCCCTGTGCAGCGCCAAACTTTCGGCAAGCTGTTTTTCAATGCGGTGCACGGGATTCAGACAAGAGGCTGGGTCCTGAAAAATCATGGCGATCTTGCCACCACGGACTTCAGAGAGTCGGCGGTCGTCCATGCCGATCAGCTCCTGTCCAGAGAGCTTGGCGCTCCCCGAGACACGGGCTTTGGGCCCTAGAAGACCCAGCATCGCCATCCAGGTGACGCTTTTCCCGCACCCAGATTCACCCACAATCCCCAGCGCCGTCCCTCTTTTAATCTCGAGATCGACACTGTGCACTACTTTGCGCGTTTCGATACCGTTGGCAAACGCGATGGTCAGACCCTTGACGCTCAAGAGCGTCTCGGGAGTCTGTTTTTTGACTGGGTTTCTGTCAAACATCATTTTGGCGGCTGAAGGTTGTCCGCGCGGAAGTCCATCAAGAACGTTTGCGAAGGTTTCCATCCAAAGTCCTTACGCTTGGCATAAAACACGGCGGTGCGATGCAGGACCGTGTAAGCCGGGTCTTCGCGTTCGGCAATGACAAGCATGCGTGCGAATGTTTCACGACGCTCTTGCGGATTGACCGAGGAGGTCAGCACGTTAGAGAGTTTGTTGAATTCGTCGTTGCTCCACTCACCCATACGCTGCTGCTGGCCATTCGGACCATGCTGGTTGACCATTGAGCCGACTGGGTCGCTAAAGGGCGCGGAGTTGGACCAGCCGCGCACACCACGCGTTGGACCTTTTTCAAAAATCTGTGCCCAGTTTTCCGCCATCTGCATCTGAACGTTCAGACCCACCGCTTTCCACATCTCGAGCATGATCTGATCGGTCTGTGTCTGGTTGGTGTAGTAGTTGTTCATGGTGCGGAAAGGAATCGGCTCGCCTTTGTAGCCGGCTTCTTTCAACAGTTTTTTAGCCAGGGCAGGATCGTATTTGGGAACTTCCCAATCCTTGATGTACATGTCGCCGTAGAATTCCCACTGCAAACCAGCCGGAATCGTGGTTTTGCCACCCCATAGCGCGTCCACGATGGCTTTGCGGTCAATCGCGTGCGACATGGCCTGGCGGATCTTGGGATTCGCCAGAACAGGGTGTGTTTTATCAAACACCACCAGGCGGTGATTCATCACCGGGCCACCAGAGATTTCGAATTTTGGATTGTTTTGAATCAGCTTGAACTGATCGGGTGGAATATCCGTCACAAAATCATATTGACCCGAAATCAGACCATTGATGCGCGAGGACACCTCAGGTACGACCGTATAGCGGATCTCACGCACGTTGGGCTTGCCACCAAAGTAGTCGTCGTTGGCAACCAGCACCAAGGACTGATCCTGCTTGAGCTCTTTAACTTTGAAAGGACCCGCGCTGATGGGCTGTTGCGCCCAGGTGTTCCAGTCCTTGGCCGCCAGATAGGCCTTTTTGGAAATGATCTCGGAGCCCAGGCGCGCCAGACGACCTTCAAGCGTCAAGTCTGGCAAGGCATTGACCAAACGCACGGTTTTGTCATCGACAATCTCAACGCCGATCAACGAAGGCCAGATGTTGCGTGCGACCGCCACGACTTCGGCTGGAGGTGTAGGGCCGGTGGCAAAGGTGGGTTCATTTGCTGCGGCATCTGCTGCTGCAGGTTTTGCCGTTGCGACGCCTATGCTGGGCTTGGTATTGCCAAACATGCGCTGAGGGCTAAAACTGAAGGCAATGTCTTCGACTGTGACAGGATCACCGTTGTGAAATTTCACACCAGGACGGAGCGTGAACTCGAGCGTGCGATCGTCGATGCGCTTCCAGGATTCGGCGATCCCGGCTTTGGGTTTTAGGTCTCCGGTGGTGTCTAGCTCGATCAGACCGGCATAAATCATCGGCAGTACGCGTGTCCCGACGTTACTCTGTTCGCGTAAGGGATCGAGTGCGCCGCTATTGGAAATCTGCTGAACCGCGACACGTACGACTGGACGATTGTCCGGCACAGCGGATTGCGCGTTTGCGATTTGAGCGGTCAATGTGACGCCGGCAAATGCCAGCGTGAGGTATTTGGCTAAACGGGGAAGTGAAAATGTCATCGTTGATTCCAGTTGAGAGCACTGAAAGCAACTTTAAAGAGGCTAGATGTACGTTGGGTTACTGTTGTGTGAAGGTTTTGTGACGGCTCCCGGCAAGTGCAATGATCTCAAGCGCAGGGATCACAGCGTGATCTGAAATACACTGACAGATTCGGTCAAGCTCGTTTTTCGTATTTAGTCATGCACCGAACGGAGTCAGCCAATGAAACCACGCATCACAGTGATCACGCTCGGCGTCGAGGATCTCGAGGTGTCGCTACGCTTTTACCGCGACGGGCTCGGCTTTCCTACTCAGGGCATCATTGGCCAAGAGTTTGAGCATGGCGCTGTTGTGTTTATTGATATGCAGCCGGGTCTTCGTCTCGCGCTCTGGCCCAGGGCGAGTATCGCCCTGGATACTGGGATCGAAATAGGCAGTTCCAACCCCACCGAGATGACCTTGGGTCACAATGTATCCTCAAAAGCCGAAGTGGATGCAGTCATGACTCAAGCTGCCACGGCAGGGGCGACCATCGTCAAGCCTGCACATGACACATTTTGGGGCGGGTACTCAGGTTATTTCCAGGATCCGGATGGACACCTCTGGGAGGTTGTTTGGAATCCTCAGTGGGTTGAGAATTTATTTGATCATTAATAACGCTTTGATTTTCGCTCTGACATGC
>JACCEA011230480.1_pt1 | contig 17461 bp, 27 predicted proteins | sample 7449851 | NCBI WGS metagenome assembly JACCEA01 (sample SAMN15323453, study PRJNA562643) | freshwater metagenome | isolation source: river surface water | place: USA:Blue River Watershed | collected 2017-08-18
ACAACTATTGCCATTTTAGTAAGAAGTTGCTAGCGTCTGCTTCGTTTTCAATTATCACAACCATGCCCTGCTGATGTTTTCTACCTCGCGGCAAGCATTCGTCCATCCAACGATATATTTCCGGTTCATTATTGGTCCACCAACGATAATCAGAAATTATTATGTAATGATGCGGCATTTCCTCGTCAAAAGGTCCAGTCGCTATAAATCTACCTTTTTTATCGTCCCACAGCGTTGACATTCTTTACTTTCATTAAACAAAATGCTCGAAATTTAGTTTTGTCCCATTCCTGCCTTGCGGCCATACATTCTTCATATGTGGGATATTCCTTATTATAAATCAATGGATTCTTTGGCGGAGGATCACTCCATAACTGTATGCTTAATACCCAAACAACAATTTCCATATTATCCCCACTTTAATAAAAAAGCAGACATTTCTGCCTTGTTACGAAAACGAAACATATCAAACGATAATCTAACACCACAATCATTTTCTTCACACCACTGTTGCACAGGAATCAAATGCCCTTCGGTTAACCCGGTTTGTGTCACAGCGCCATGCTCGTATGACATTCTAGCATACAATGTTTTTGGCGTACCTGCATATCTTTCCCAAACCAGCTTCATGTAATTTTTATACGATTTTGATTGGCCCGATCAGCATACAACTTGTGTCCCCTGTCTCTAAACAAATCCGCTGCGACCTGCGGATTATCTTCAAACATCTGCGCAATATACTCTCCTGTGATATCGGCCTCACAATCCACAGCATACAATTCATAATGACGCTGCGTGTTAAGTTGCGCACGAAGAATCATAGTTTGAATAATACGAGTCAACGGGTTGGTGAGTGGATCCTGGTCGTTAAGTACGCGAAAGGTATTTTCAGCGTCCCAGTGTTCGTACTCGGTAATAGGAACAACAGACTCTAGTCCTTCTTCGCACCAGTAAACAAGATATGCATTAGTAGTCATAGATATTTTATTTGAAAAAAGGTTGCATAAGACGGATCATCGAAGTCTAGCCGAGTGTCTGATATACGCCCATTTAACTCATCGTAGTAAATGTGATTTCTAACAGTAAATCCTAACTCTCTTTTTAGTCGCCATGAGATAAGAAAAATCCCCGCTCCATGTTCATCAATGACACGGCGTTTTATTTTATGCCAATCTCTATTCTTTAGGACTATTGTAGTCATACTGCATTATAGCAGCATATTTGATTTAGGTCAAGCCGTCCAGCCTTGACCAGTTATTTGGTGGTACCACGGATAAAATGGGCTAGGTACAGTAAATTCCCAGTTTTCTGTAATCCAATTAGTTGCAGGTTTAGCAAGATTTAAATAAATGGGCATAACCTCTTTACCATTGATTGTAATTTTTGCAACTTCTACTGCACCGTTGCTAATTTTACAACGAAAATTTAGATCATCTAATAGACCAAAGCACAGTTTGGGTTGTGCAGGCAGATCGTTTACAGTAAATGTATATTCTGGATTATTATGTTCGATTAATTTGATTTCAACTTTAAGTTGATTTCTAATATCAATAGCCGTAATGTCTAAGAAATTTTTCATATTGGGGCAAATGATTCAAAATAGAATTGTTTCTAATACTTTCAAATGCTTTTAAAAAGTTTACTAAATCATATCTTAGTTCACTGGCATTATCGGGTACTGTATAAGTTGAGATGAACTTATAGTAATCCATAATGGTTTTTGATGTCGCTGCATTAATCAAATCAGCTCTACGAACATTAACTAGATTGTCGGATTCCACTAGCGCATAATAGTCTATTATTGCTTCTAGTTTTTGTTTGACTTCTACACGAATTTCTTCGGGAATTAATTCTATACGCAAATGTGGTGGCTCGTTTAGTATGTTACAACTTTCTGCAATTACATTATTTTCCAGCATATAAACAAAAAGTTTATCTATTTGTGATATAGAAAACACATTAGGAGTAATACGTAACGAAACATAAAATGTAGGATTTGTTTGTCTTAACTTTAGAAAACTGTCTATATTAGACAATATGTTTGTTATTTTACCAGGCCAACGAATGTAATCATTTAAGTCTGTGACACTTTCGATGCTGATACCCAAATGAAATTCTTTAAAATTTTCAACGAATTTTTGTATACGTGTGTTATATATGGTGCCGTTGGTAGTGGTTCCTACAATTATATTTTTAGCTACATCGTGTTCAACTAGGCGTTCGCAAATGGTGTAGAACGCTTCTTCATAAAAAGTTTCGCCACCAAGAAAGTGTATGTATCTTAAATTGGGGATACTAACCAATTCGTTGACCAAACGGTTTACTAAATCGGGATTTCTGGTCCATGCTGTACATGATTCCGGCTTTAAAAACAATGCAGGATTGATTGTGTGTAATTTATGATAATCGGATTCAAGTTTACTACTGGCATGAGGAGCACACATTATGCAAGCACTGTTGCAGATGTTACCAAGATCAATCTGCAGATCCACGGGGACCATATCTGCATGTCCTTGGTTATGTAGACTGTGTTCAAAATTTTTGTAATGCGGACTACTTCGCGCAGTAAGAACAAAGTTGTTGACATCTATTGCACTTTTGTTTAATTGCCTAATGCGTCCATTTAGTTTTCCAAATGATTCTTCGTAATAGCAGTTTGAACACTGATCAGGACTTTCTCCACGCAAAAGTTGTTGCCGCAATGTACGCATTTGATCGCTGTTATAGTATTGCATTATACTTTTTGTTTTGATTGATTCCACATGTTCGGGATTTTTTGCCCAGCGGCAAGATTCATAGCTGCCGTCATAGGTCAGTCTCATGTGGAACCACGGACTAGAACAAAAAGTTTTATCAAACATTAATCAATTATGCCAAAGTTAGCCCAATTGGCAGCGCCTAAACAAATCCAACCTATTGGACCACCAGGATTCGGATTGGTGTTCCACACTACATGCCCGCGTGCGCTCACATAATTAGGCGGAGTGCTTGCTGCTGTAAATCGCATTGGTCCAATTTTAAGGTCATCAACTTTTACTGCTCCGTCGACCTCTAACGTTAAATTATCTTTGTTATTCGCCGACAGTATCAACTGTTGCTGCCTTGTTGTACCAAGATACCCAACATCTTTTTGTTTTTTCTTTGCAACAATTTCAATTTCATCGTCCCATACACTTAATGCAGCACTAGGCTCGATTGTATTGATACCAACCCGTCGTGGGGCTACATATAAAGTTTGTGCTAGTAAGCTTTCCCCAGACACTCTTAGTTCTTTTAATTCACCAAGATTTTGCAAATTACTATTCACAATACCGGACCCCAAGGAGTTTGTTGTGGCAACTTCTTGACCGTTAAGAGTAAGTTTAGCTAAATCTAGGCCGTCACGTTTAATTTGATCAAAAATTAATGTACTGTACTTGCCGAATAGCGTATTATCCAAAGAACTAAGGGTACTTGATGTTGTACTAGAAACTAATTTTTTAAAGAATTCAGTATGTTCAGGAATTGAACCATTAACATTAAACTCACCATTGATCGTCATGGATCCTTGTACTGTTAAATCTTTGGTTAATAGATTATTTTCAATTACAGTGCTATCATCTAAAATAGTCAGTGCAACTTGTGTGGCGCGATCGTCGATCCCAGTGCTGCTGAAATTTTCAATTATGCCGCCGCTAATATTATCGCCTGTAATTTTAAGATCTATTAGTTTTAATGCAGCAGGATCTATACTGTTAGGAGGAAACACAAATTCAGACATCCTATCAGCAACTAATGTGCTAACGCTATCTGTAATTGCTTTTTGAAAATCAACAGTTGCCAATCGTTGTTGAACTTGAGTTTCGACTAATTCTTGAGTTTGCGTTTGAGCCGCTTCGATTGTTTCGTTTATCTTATTTACGATTCGATTTTCTAATCGTTTAGGATCAACGGTATATTCGCCTACTCGTTTTTCGAATGCTGTGTTTGCTGCTTCTTGTATATGACTAGCATAGTCGTATGCAGCTAGACGGTTATTGATAGCAGAACTAATAGCAGAATCAACTCTAATTAATACATTAGATGTTATATCTGCTACTAATCCTTCGACTATTTTTGCTAAGTGTGTGTTAAGATCCATTATCAAATCGAATACTAATTACATGCTCGTAATTTTTCTTGATTAAACTTTTATACATTAAATTTTTGTGTACGTTAAATCCCACTGCGCCGGCATCGTGACTAAATTTTGCGAGTTGTTTAAAGAACATCGATCTTCTAGTGTACGGGCCGCTGGCAGTCAATTGATCATTGTTAATTTGGTAAACATTAGTTTGCCATTGATTTCTATCATTCGTCGAATGATCATGAAATTCTAAAAATACAGTATTTGATTGTGGGGTTTTAATTAAAGCCGGTATCGAAAACTCTCTATCTTTAAAGTCTTGATTTTTATAATCTCTACATGTAGTTATCACATATTCTGCCGCTAGATCACAAATATCCAACACTTGAGATCTTTGTTCAGTGTCCGATCCAGCAAAAGTAAAATACTCATCTAGTGCAATAACTGAATCAAATTTTTTCTTATATAAAGCCAAGTCATCTTTTGGGATATAAACAAACTTAATATTAGAATTTTTCAAATAGTTTTGAATTTGCTCTGATATTTCCGTAATATAAATGTTCTGGGTAGTATCTACTAGTACAGCCGGATTGAATCCTATGTATAATACACTTCTTGGTGCGAAGTTATGGAAGAAAGCTATTTCCTCAATAATTTCCTTTTTTCTTTTAAGAACCTCGGCGTGCTTGGTATGTAATAAAAATGCTTCAAATAAGCAATTGGTATAACTTTTAAAACTCATAATTACCTTTTATTATTTTATACAGTTATTTATTGAGTTTGGCGTACTAAGTCCAGGGTAACACAGTGGAACCCGCCACCCAAGGTCCGACTGTGTCTGAGTTCCAGCGGAATAACAGTAAAATTAAAATTCTCAAGGATATTCATTAAATTAGTTTGATTTTGATCTACAATAACCGTGTACGGATCAACTACTAGCATGTTCAGTGCTATCCATTTGCTTGCATACGGATACTCGTAAAAGTCTTGAGCTACTACATCATCGACCCAAATAACATTCCAATTAGAAAAAACTCGAGGTAAATTGTTTTGATTAACTCTACTGGCATTTACCATTACCACACCTTCACGCAATGGTACGAGCGTACTATCAATATGCACACCAGAGTAAAAATTGCAAACTTCGATGTTTACGTCCGGAAATTTATGCTGCAACCAACGGGCTGCTCGACGATTACCACTAGCACTTTCTAAGTATAACATAGTATCGTTAAGTCGTAAAACATTTGCTGCATCTAAAATCATGCCCTCGTCTCTGGGCATAATGTGAACAGTATCGGCACGATAGATAACATCATCTAATGATTCAGTTTCCATATCCCGACACGGATACATCATAGCAGGATCAACAATAGTATTACCGTAGATTAACAATCTATCTCTTGGGCAGTACCCGTACATACCGTTGCGTTCCTGATAGTTTATGGCTTTTGGTCTATGCACAATCGTCCCAAGCTGCTCAAGAGTATCTGCTAAAATATCTAGATCTTCGTTGGCTTCGTCGATGATCCAGTCTGGTACGGGACCACTAGGTACAGGAGTCTCAGTCCATGTAGTTTTTTCACTTTCTCTGGAAAATACAGGATCGTCGCTGGGCCAATTGGCAAAATCGGCACGACCAACTACAACCTCTTTTAAACAATCCCACTCATTAAAACTGTGTAACATTTAAACATGTCCAGTAATCTGAAGAGTATAACGCGGCTCAAATCCCATGTTGTACGCACCATGCGGACTATCCCATTGCCATACCAAAGTAAATCCAGCTGCCCAATCTGCATACCCTACTCCGTCACATTCAGCAAAATGCCCGGGTTTACGTTCTTCTAAAAATACAACTGCACGTCGTATTTTGTGCTCTTTACCTTTTAAATTGTGTAACTCAATATACTTGCGATATGTGTCAATATGATTAGGTAGACTACTACCAGGATCCATGCGATAATATGATGTGCCAATATTTTTCCAGTGCTCGTATCTTTCAAAAAAATCTACAAATTGATTGTTCCACGAAGGCTGCGGGCTGCGCATGTCACACATCCAACCACCAAATGGCCCTAAAAACCCTGCATCGGTCCACGCAATTTGTGTAATCGGATCATTGAATTTTTCCTTGATATAATCAAGATTTTTAAATTCGTCGTTCCAGAATTTAGCAATTTTAAAGGATTCGTGTGTTTCCATAGTGTATCACTTGATATTTTTTATCTGTAGTATATTGGCGCCAGGGATCAACAATTACACTACCTGGTTCTACATCACAATAAAATTCTTGCTCAAGTTTTTCTCCTGTGTAACCGTAGGTAACAAAACGATTGTGCGCCAGGAAAGCAATTACCGGCATTCCTTCAAACGGTGGTGCGTCACCGGTTAACGGATCAATGTAATAAAACTTAGCCTGCATTTCATCTAGATAATGTCCAATGAGCAAACTGTAGCTACCATCGCAATAATCAACATCTGGCTTGTAGGCTTTACCCATTATAAAAATAGGAAGATTTTTTTCAATTTGAATTCGTTTAAGATATCTTGCTAAATTTTTTGCCTGTTGCTCTCTTGCATGCATAACAGTATCAAATATATCATACCCAAGATTTAAATTTTCCGCTAACCAACGTAGTGCAATATTATCCCTAGGATGGCAAGGACCGGCGTCGCCCATACCTGCTCGCATATATTTTGGACTCATAATGCGTATGGTACTGTTTGCTAATGCTTCAGTGACTACATCAACATTAATGTTGCCATTTTTCATAGCAACATCTTGAATCATATTTACTAATCCAATCTTTGTACTAATAAAAGTATTATAAAAAATCTTAATACTTTCAGCTTCGTCCCATGTGCCAACAACGTACCTAGGATTGTTTTGCATTAATGATTGATAAAAATTAATTAACACGCGAGCGTCTGTAGTTTCATTGCCGTCTTGGGTCCCAATAATAACCATTTCTGGATTTATCATATCCCATTCTACGCTGCCCATTGCAATAAGATACGGATTGTAAATAAAACGTGCATTAGTAATACAAGGCTCTAATATCCTACGAACAGTTCCCGGTAGTACAGTAGAAATAAGAACTACCAATTGGTTTTTATTTACATACTGATTAATATCAGCGAGCACTTGTTTTACAATTGTGTAATCAAAATCTTTATTTGGTAAATGCGTAATGGGCGTACTACCGTCATACGCCGGATCATGCGGGGTTTGTACTGCTACAAAAATGATATCCTTGTCTACCACTGCCCCACGCAGATCACTAGATATTTCAATCTTGTTGCTTGCTCTTAAAGAAATATCATATCCTGTAACGGGGTAGCAGGTAGACATTGCTTCTGCGCAAGGCATACCCAGCTTTCCTAAGCCGATGAATCCTACTTTCATTGTTTTTCCTTCTTGAAATTAATTTATTTGACGTGTAAGATATTTATTTTACAGTCAAGGTGAAAATTTTATATGTTATTTGATATGACGTTTAGGACCAGCTGTTCCATGTCGCGGATTCTAGTACGTGTTGTAGTGCTGTTTAATACAACAAACAACCGTTTTTGATTATTAACTTTAACACTCATAACCAAACATCCACCCGAAGCTCGTACATATCCTGTTTTACTTACTATAACATTATATTTGCCAACCAAAGGGTTTGTATTGGTATAACGCCAGGTTACTGTTTTCTTTTTCTTTTTCTTTACTAATTCGCCAACCAATTGATGACTAGCAGCAACAATATTAGGATATTTTTCTGCTGCCATGAGCAATTTTACTAAATCCCTGGGGGTGCTTACGTTACGATTATCTAATCCGCTGCTATCTTCGAACCTAGTTTCAAACATTCCTAACACTTGTGCTTTGTGATTCATATCGCTAATACACGAATGATATCCCCTGTGATACAATTCGCACAGCATGCGAGCAGCTTGATTGTCGGATTTTATTACGGCCAAATTGATTAACTGCTCGCGAGTTACAGTTAATCCTCTAAATTTTTTAGGCAAGGGCTGCGTAAGATTTTCGTTGGCATCCAATACCACCATAGCTGTCATTAACTTTGTGATACTAGCAATAGGTTGTTGGATATTAATATTTTCAGATTCGAGTACATTGCCGTCACCGTCGGCTATTAGCCAAGTCTTGGCTAATATATTTGCCGACAATGCCGGTGCTGTAACAGCCATTATGGCTGCAAAAAATATGTTCTTTATCATTAATTATTTGAACAGACTAAAAGAAATAAATCGTGTCTTGACGTATTTTTAGTTTTCAACTCTACTAGATAAGTGTCGGGCTGATTTATTTCAGTATAGACTATATGATTGTGTTTGTCAACGTACCAACTGCTAAGAAGATTCATTATGCCATTATGGCATTCAATGATACCAAATGTATAAATGCGATGAACTGGTTCATCGATGATATCATACTTGAATCCGTTGGGGTTTTTAAATTCTACCATTGAAAATACGCGAACAACTTGTGCAGTATTTCCTACCGCCGATTGATTTACCAAGAAGTTAAAATTGGAGGTCGACGATACTAGATTCCAATCTTCGGGGTGGTGCAGGATGAAATTTGTTGCAGTAAAATCAAGCTCAAAATCGTCGTTAGCTGAACAAATTGCCGCAGCACATAATAATACTGCCGTTAGAATCTTTTTCATAATTATCCCCAAACATTTGTTTTACTGTTTTTCTATAGCATTTAGTTCTTCGCAATAATATTCAATAATTAAAAATCCGCATAGTGCTAAAAATATACCAAACATAGTTCCCAAGCGAAGGCTTAACACTATTAAAATATAAAAATAAAATCTCAACCCAAACTGTAATAAGTTATCCATATGTGTTAATTATATTTGCTATTTCTTCAATGTGCAAATTTAGACTCTTTGCAATACGAACAATGGAGTATCCTTGTTGATGTAACTCAAGTACTGCTTTAACATACCCAATATGTACGCCCACAGTGTCTTATCCATACTTATGCACAATTTCTTGTACAAGATTATTAGGATATCTCAAACGAAGAACAATATCTTCTACAGTATATCCGTGGTCTTGATACATCCTTAAAATTAATGCAATATTTAACTTAAAAGTATATTTACACATTATTTTGATTCGCAGTTAACCCACTTTAAATTGTTATAGTGCTGATAAGGCCAAGTTCCTTTTGGTATCAAACAACGGCCTAGTTCGGGATGCTGTTCGATGCGAATTTGAACTATAGCCCACACTAGCCACACAAAATATAGAGTTATAATTGAAGTAATTGACCAACAGGCGATTCGATATTTTAATAGTTTAAGTTTTCTATTTTTTATTCTTTTATTTTTAACCTCGCGCTGCATTTGAACAGCAATTGCTCCTGCCTGCTCCTTGCCTACTTTTTTCATCATTTCTTCGACGTCGGTCCATAATGTACCAAGTTCAGGAGGGCTTTGATAAACCATAATTTCACGCAATTCTGTACTCATCGCTTCTAACTGCTTTTTGAGCAACACCCGTTGCAGGGCACGTTTACCTAGGCTATCTTCTCCTTGATACACTTCCGTTCTACTCCGGCGTTCTTCTTCTTCAAATATAGCCAGGCATTTGTAATAATTGTCAAAATAAGCGCCCAACTGCTGGCCAATTTCTGTGTATATATTAGTAGTATCGCCCGATTGCTTGTTTAAGTTGATTATGCGATTTTTTTCTTCTATGAACTGATTTTTCTCAGCAACAGTAGGTGCGCGATCTTTAAATTTGGTATGAAACTGGTCGTCAAGATCCTTGAGGACATCTTTAATGTCCCCGGCAGCTCCTTTAATATCCTTGTAAAGTTTACAGCCCTCTTTTACAAGTTTAACTGCTCCGTTGGCAAGAGCAAACAGGGTCAACGGATCCATTTGTGCCGATCCGTTTTAAAAATCAAACCAACTGTGTTTTAGTTTAAACAAAACCTTGGTTCCTTTATAGTAGTTGTTATTGATGGACCAAAATTTCTTGAACTTATAGATACTTACCAAATATCTATAAAAATACTGATTTAGAGCTTACATTCTGTGCGGCGGAGTAACCGGTAGGGGACTTGGCGTAGTCTTTGCCGGTTTATGAGCAAACCAACTCATAGCTATTTTCCTTAGTCATAAAAAAACCTGGAAATTCCAGGTTTTATTTGTGTATTACTTTAGTTCCACCCCCGATCCCTAAATTTAAGGGACTTTCTTTTGGAATCATTAAACTATCCCCAATGCCTGCCATACAGTATTCGTTGTTTTCTAGATCTTGTATAAACCAGCTGGTTGATTGGGTTTCAAAATTTGCAAATAATAAATTAACGGTTCGTTTGTCGGGAGCAATTGACGCTAAAACTAACTTTTCGCCGTATTTTTCCATAGTTAATCGAACATCTTCAAACGAACCGCACATTATTTGTAGCTTTCGTTCTTTAATTTCGGCATTAGCTGCCAACGCTGTAGTGGCCAGTAAGATGGCAGCTAGTAAGTTTTTCATAATAGTATATATCACCAACTCGACGGCGCATTAAGTAATACTTTTTCAATTGGTCTGCCTAATCTACAATTTCGGTGTTTGTTTCGTTGTCGTTTTGATTAAATCGCTCGCAGACAATATCGTAAAACTCGTCTAGCTCTCCGCCCCATTTGCCTTGTAAATACGGACGCAGGTCATGGCACAATTTGGCGTTTTTGTCTTTATTGGCCTGCACAAATTCGTTGTGCAGTTTTTTCCAATGGTCCAATTTGATTACTTCATCCAAAGGAATTTTATCTCCTGGTACCACGCAAAAAGTTTCTAGAATTTTACCTTCTACATCAAACGTTTCTAATTCTAGAACAGTATATCTTTCGCTAAGTTCTTCTGCTACTTGTCTTGAAAAAATAATATCCATTATTTGTTTGCACTTTCGTATGTACGTTTTTTTACACCAACATCTTTATATATCTGCTGAACAGCCCGGGCTTGATAATAGCAATCAATTAATGCATTATGAGCACCGTGTCTTCCTTTTTCTCTAGGATCTCCATGCACTGCAAATAAGGTACGGCTGTCACGTATTTGCCAAAATTGCCAAGGTGTTGGACGACCGGCTTGTCTGTACAAATCTTCTAAAATAACAATATCAAAAGCCGGGCCCTGGCACCAAATATTATCTACACCAACTAAGAACCGATTAAGCTGGTCCAGCATTTCATTGATGCTAATTCTACCATCTGTTCCCATAGCTTCTTCACGAACTTCTTCGGTTTGGTTGCCCCACCACTCTACTGTTTCGTCTTGTATGTGTCGCTCTAACGCTATTTGTTCGTCGACGTCGGGTTTGAGATACAACCCGTTTTCTGTGTCGACATCGGAGTCCCACGGACTAAATTTAACTGCACCTAGAGTTAAAATTACAGACCACGGACGAGTACTCAACGTTTCGATATCAAGCATCGCATCCATCAATTACCCCTTAAGGCTTTATCTGCTTCGGCTGCTGCTACTCTCTTACGCAGACTGCTAGAACTAAAAGAGTGGTCGCGCTTGTTAAATACTAGTTCAATTCCACGACTATAACATTCGGTGTCGCCAGTAAATGGTTTATCAGCATATTCAACACCAAGAATACGCACATCTAGTGGAAGAATAAGAATCAAGTCAATGAGATCTTGTTCGGTCTGGTACACCACAACTTCATCAACATAGCGGCATGCCGCAAGTTGAATTTGTCTTTCAACAATCGATTGAACAGGTTTGTTCTTGGTATCAGGTCTGTCAATGGTAGGATCTGTTTGTAGCCCAGCAATAAGATAATCACAATGATTCTTAGCTTCGGCTAGCATGGCAATATGCCCTGCATGCGGTCCCATATCAAAGGTTGAAAATGTAATCCCAATTTTTTTACCTTGTTCTTTTAATTCTTTAATTTTGTTAAAAATCATTTAAGTAGCAGGTTCTAATTTAACATTAAGTGGAAATCCGTTAGTGCGAGCTAGTAGAGTTGCTTCTACACCTTTTTGTTCAGCAATTTCGTATGGCAATGTACTTACTACACTAGATCCTTCTTCGTGGATCTTCATGGTAATATCGTGTGCAGTTTCGTCACTGTGATGGAAAATTGTTTTGAGTGTTTCAATAACGAATTCCATAGTTGTTACATTGTCATTGAGATAAATGACATTGAACAAACTAGGCGGTTGAATATTTGTTTTGGCCTGGATCTTGGGCTTTACTACAATATCTGTTTTACTCATAATCTCGAAGGGTAAAGTAGGGGGAGAATTCCCCCTACTGTTAGTGTATTACTTTTTACTTTATTTTGCAAACGTAATGGCAATTTTTTTAGCTTTTTGTTCTTCTGGAACAATATGCTCAAGACTAATTGCCAAAATACCGTTAATTACAGTAGCGCCTTTGACTTCTACATTGTCTGCAAGAGTAAAATGACGAACGAAATTGCGAGCACTGATACCTCGATGCAAATATTCGTATTCGTCCTTTTGCTTTTGTTCACCGCGGATGGTTAGAACATTTTCTTTGTATTCGATGTCTAACCCATCTTCGTTAAAGCCAGACACTGCCAATTGAATAGCATAATGATTTTCGTCAATTTTTACAATATTGTGCGGCGGATAGTTGTCGGCTTTGCTATTAGCAAAGGTTCGTCCTAGCTCGTTGAATAGCCTGTCAAATCCCACAGCGTGGCGATGTAGAGTAGGTAGATCAAATGTGCTAATTGTATATGTTGTCATAGTTTTCTCCTTTCATAAGCGATAATGACATATATGAAAGTAGACCCCGCCCGGGCATCTACTTTACATATTCTTTACTTCTTTTCTTTAAACTCAGCGTCAACTACAGTATCATCTGTATTGGGCTGTGCAGCAGAGTCTACAGTAGACGGCTGGTTTACTTCATTAATTGCATTAGCGGCAACAAACAATTCGCTTAACTTGGTAGTAATTGCTTCCTTGTCTGTGCTGGCTATTGCTTCTTCTAGTTTAGCGATAGCATCGTGTATAGTCTTCGTCTGATCCTCTGTTAGCTTGCCCTCAGCTTCCTTCAAATCAGTGCGAACCTTGTGGATTACCGCATCCGCTTGGTTCCTTGTATCTATCAATTCGCGTTGCTTCTTGTCAGCATCAGCGTTAGCTTCGGCGTCACGAATCATTTCTTCAATCTGCTCTTGGCTTAGACCACTGTCCGACTTAATAGTAATACGGTTTTCTTTGCCAGTAGACTTGTCTTTAGCACTCACTTTAAGAATGCCGTTAGCGTCAACATCCAGTGTGACTTCGATCTGTGGCATTCCACGCGGTGCAGGTTGAATTCCTTCTAAATTAAATTCACCTAATAGTTTATTATAGTTTACTAGTTCGCGTTCACCTTGATAAACTTTGATCGTTACAGCCGGCTGGTTGTCTTCGGCTGTGGAGAATACTTGACTATGCTTTGTGGGAATAGTGGTATTCTTCTGTATTAGTTTAGTCATCACTCCGCCCATGGTTTCAATACCTAGGCTTAGTGGGGTTACATCAAGGAGTAGTACATCTTTGCGTTCGCCACCAAGAACAGCACCTTGTACTGCTGCTCCTACTGCGACTGCTTCATCTGGGTTAACATCACGACGTGGTGCTCGCTCAAATAATTTTTCAACAGCTTCTTGCACTCGAGGCATGCGTGTCATACCGCCAACAAGGATAACTTCGTCAATGTCTGCGGCGACGACACCTGCATCTTGCATGGCCTGACGACAAGGCTTAATACTGCGCTCGATTAGATCTTCGACTAGGCTTTCTAATCGAGCACGAGTAATCTTAATGTTGAGATGTTTAGGACCCGTTGCATCGGCAGTGATGTAAGGAAGATTAACATCAGTCTGAGTGCTATTGGATAGTTCAATCTTAGTACGTTCTGCTGCTTCTTTAAGACGCTGTAGTGCCATAACGTCTTTGCTTAGATCAATGCCAGATTCTTGCTTGAATTCGGAGATTAGGTGATCCATAATGCGTTGGTCAAAATCTTCACCGCCCAAGAATGTATCCCCATTGGTGGAAAGTACTTCGAATTGTTTATCACCATCCACATTAGCAATGTCAATAATTGATATATCAAAAGTACCGCCACCAAGATCATAAACAGCGATTTTACGGTCAGCTTTTTCATTTTTACCAATACCATAAGCCAAGGCCGCTGCGGTTGGCTCATTGATGATACGCAGAACTTCTAGTCCAGCAATCGCTCCTGCATCTTTAGTTGCTTGGCGTTGGCTATCATTAAAGTATGCCGGCACCGTAATAACTGCTTTAGTTACTGCATGGCCAAGGTAGTCTTCGGCGGTCTTCTTCATCTTACGAAGAACTTCTGCAGAAATTTGAGGAGGTGCTAGTTCGCGGTCATTCGCTTTAACCCATGCGTCACCGTTTTGTGCTTCCATAATATGGTAAGGCATAAGGTTGATGTCTTTTTGTACTGCTTCTTCTTTGAATTTACGTCCAATTAGACGTTTAGCAGCATAGATAGTATTTTTAGGATTTGTTACTGCTTGGCGTTTCGCACCTGCTCCAACAAGAACTTCGTCTGAAGTATATGCAACAATACTGGGAGTAGTACGTGCGCCTTCTGAATTTTCGATTACTTTTGGGATTCCGTTTTCGATTACTGCCACACAACTGTTTGTGGTACCAAGGTCAATGCCAATAATAGTACTCATAATTTTTATTATCTCCTTAATTAAGCAAGTAAGTGTAGGACCCTATTGGCATCCTACACTTATATTTATACTACAGTTTGATGCCTTTTGTTAAGAATTACATGCCCATACCCATTGCCGGGTTCCCTGCAGGTTTGTCTTCTTTGATTTCGTTAATAGTGCAATCTGTTGTTAATAGTAAACCAGCAATACTTGCAGCATTAATTAGGGCGGTCTTGGTTACTTTAGTAGGATCAACTACACCCATTTCTAATAGATCACCATATGTGTCGTTGGCTGCATTATACCCAAAGCTACCAGCACCAGCTGCAACTTCATTTACTACCACGCTAGGTTCTTCGCCTGCATTGTAAGCGATAGTGCGTAGCGGTTCTTCCATTGCACGTAGGACGATTTTGATTCCGGCATCTTGATCTGCATTAACGCCAGTTAATGAAGTTAGCTTTTGTTTAACACGAACCAATGCAACACCACCGCCTGCAACAATACCGTCTTCGACTGCGGCGCGAGTAGCATGTAGTGCATCGTCGATACGATCTTTCTTTTCCTTCATTTCGACTTCGGTGGCTGCACCAACACGTAGAACAGCGACACCGCCGGCCAGTTTAGCTAGGCGCTCTTGAAGTTTTTCACGATCATAGTCCGAAGTAGCTTCATCAATTTGAACTTGGATATTTTTTACACGAGTTTCGATATCTTCAGGTGTGCCGGTACCATCAATGATAATTGTGTTCTCTTTGCCAATTTCAACGCGACCGGCTTGGCCGAGTTCAGCAAGGGTTACCTTTTCTAGAGTGTACCCAAGTTCCTCGGCAATAACTTTGCCACCGGTTAGGATAGCAATATCTTCTAGCATTGCTTTACGACGATCACCAAACCCGGGGGCTTTGACCGCAGCAGTCTTTAGGATACCACGTGCATTGTTAATAACCAGAGTAGCCAATGCTTCGCCCTCAACATCCTCGGCAATAATTAGCAGAGGCCGACCGGATTTAGCGACTTGCTCGAGAACCGGCAGCAGTTCACGGATATTGCTAATCTTCTTGTCGTAAAGAAGAACATAAGGCTTATCCAATTCGACTAACTGTTTGTCTGCATTGTTGATAAAGTACGGACTTAGATAACCACGATCAAATTGCATGCCTTCGACTACGTCTAGTTCGTCGGTGAGGCCTTTGCCATCTTCGACAGTGATAACACCGCTTTGGCCGACACGTTCCATAGCTTCAGCAATTAGACTGCCAATGGTATGATCGCCGTTGGCGCTAATAGAACCAACTTGTTCAATTTCTTTATTAGTCGAGCAAGGCTTAGAAATAACAGACAGTTCTTTAACTGCTTCGACCACGGCCTTGTCGATTCCTCTCTTGAGGTCCATTGGGTTCATACCGGCGGCCACGTACTTCATGCCTTCTTTGACAATGCTTTGTGCAAGTACCGTTGCAGTAGTGGTGCCATCGCCCGCTTTATCGGCGGTTTTTGATGCTACTTCTTTAACCATTTGTGCGCCCATGTTTTCAAGCGCATCTTGCAACTCGATTTCTTTTGCAACTGAAACACCGTCTTTAGTAATTACCGGCGCCCCATAACTTTTTTGGATTACTACATTACGGCCTTTAGGGCCAAGAGTTACTTTAACTGCGTCTGCAAGAATGTTTACTCCCTCGACTAGGCGGGCACGGCTTGCATCGCCGAATGTTACGTTTTTAGCTGTCATGTATCGTTCTCCTTGAATTATTCTACAATTGCAAGAACATCATCTTCTTTCATAACGATGTGTTCTTTGTTGTCTACCTTTACTGCGGTTCCTGCATACTTTCCGTACAGAACGGTATCGCCTGCTTCAACTACCAGAGGTACCACAGTACCATTTTCTAGCAAACGACCAGTGCCGGCTGCAATGACCAAGCCGCGGATAGGTTTCTCCTGAGCGTTGTCTGGGATAACGATTCCTGATTTTGTTACTGTATCTTCTTCGATTGGTTTGACCAGAATACGGTCGCGAATAGGTTGAAGTTTCATATTTTTCTCCTTTAAAAAGCAAGTGAAATAAAAATGGACCCAATATGGCGTCCACGTTTATTTATTATCTATTATAACAACTTTATGAGATTATTGCTACTATTTTGGATTCTTGACCGCAAAATTTCTTGATGCAGAATATGCAGGATCCCAAGTTAAGGCAAAATGCGAATAGGCTTGTTCGTTTTTTAAACAAAGTCTGTATGTATATTTGTGAATTTTGGTTTTATGATAATCAATATTGAATTTTCTTACCCAATCGTCTAGGTCGATGTTAATATGACTAACTGCTAGACCAGCTGCAATTCCGGCGGCACCCATTGGTAAATGAAACTCGATATACATTAGTACATTTTTTTAGGTAGCTGCTCGTCGGCTAATTTTTTCTTCCACCGGCGTACTGCAGAGTTGTGTGCTTTCTTACGACGTGTAGTAGGTTTTTCGTAAGTTTCGCGCTCACGCAATTCTTGTAGAAGACCCGAATCTGCAACTTTCTTTTTGAATTTGCGTAGAGCTTTTTCTACGTTGTCGTGTGTTACGTAAACTAAATTGCCAATGATTTTATTTGATTTATCGTACATAAAACTATTTATCCGAATTAAATTGTGCAG
>JACCEA011286308.1_pt1 | contig 17448 bp, 29 predicted proteins | sample 7449851 | NCBI WGS metagenome assembly JACCEA01 (sample SAMN15323453, study PRJNA562643) | freshwater metagenome | isolation source: river surface water | place: USA:Blue River Watershed | collected 2017-08-18
AGTGTTGATGCAAGAATTTGCATTTTGTAACCTTTCTGTGTGTGAGGTGTCGGCCTGGGGCGATACTTAAGGGGGCGTAAACCCCAGGCTCGACTGGTTTTATTTTGAACGTATCCGCCGACATTGTCAAGTTACGGCGTGTTGCTCTTTATTCGTCTAGGGCTGGGTCGTCGCGCCCAGGGTGCCAGTTAGGCGCAAACCCTATGCTAGTTTCGATTCGGGTTTCGGCTGAGGTGTTTGCTTCGATTGGATCAGGTCGTTCGGTGCAGTAGTGCTTGCGTCGCCATTCGCGCCAGAGTTTGATTGCCTCTCGGCTGTCAGACTCGAACTTGGCTCCGCAGCTGCAACGTTCCCGAATCATTCATCGAGCCAGACTTTGTAGGCTGCGGTGACTCTGCCTCGTTGTGGGTCGATGAAGTGTAGGCGTTGGCTTGGGGTCGCGCTAGCTGCGAGCATGACTCCTGCGTAGCGGTTGTCTGATTCGGTTGAGCCTGTTTGATAAACCGAGCCAAGTCCGTTTGGTAGCGCCCATTCCATGTGGGTGTGGTAGTGGCCGACGTAGGCGTCTCTGAACTCCCAAGGGTATGAGCCTGACTGCCATTTGGTCACGTGGCCGACGATTGTTGCCGGTGACGCGAAACCGTTGCGCCCAACTTCGTCACCGTGGAGCAATAGGGCGCGATAGTTGCCTATCTCGATGCGCTGAACGTCTTCGGGTGAGTCGTGCCAGGTTAGGCGTTTTTCGTCTGCAAGTAGTTGCCTGGCGAGCTCGTAGCACATCCGGTCGAAATTGTCTGAGCGTGGCACTGCGTCTCGTTTAGATCCGATGCGCCCATGGTTTCCCCATTCGGCCACTACGGTGACGTTCTCGTATTCCGCGAGCGCGACTCTAACGACATCGACGATTAGGCGTGAGACGTTGACGTATTGCTCGAAGATTGTTGAGTCGATTTCAAAGGGCTGTGTTGGGAAGTTGAATAAGCCTTCCACCATGTCGCCGCCGAATGCGATTGTCACGTCTTTGACTGGGTGGTCTGCTCGGTGCATGTTGGTTATTTTGACGGCTTTCTCGGTGAACAACATGACGCGCTTTCGCATGACTTCGGTGTTGTAGGTTGTGGTTCTTTTCGCGCCTTGCCAGTCGGTCATGACCCAGAGTGCGTGCTCGCCCTGGCTACGTCTCTTGTCCTTTGGTGGTGATACGATTGCAGGTATTTTGCCGAGTGTGAGCATGGCATCGAACGCGGCTTCGTGCGTTACCTGGACTAGGTGCTCGGTTCGGTCTTTGGCTTTGAGTAGATCGCGCTGAGCGTGGACTAGGGCTTTGCGTAGCGCCTGGACGTCTGCTGGTTCTTCGACCGGTGGTTCTAGATTTTCCAGCATGAACATAGCCTCGCTCTGTGTGTTGTGAGTGGTTTCTCTGAGATTACCAGTCCAAGGCTTTTCAGCTCATCTGCGAGGGTTTTGATTTTCCACTTGGCTGAGTCCAATACGGCGGCCTCGAGGATTTGCGCGTCGAGCTCGTTGAGGCTGTCCATGAGTGTTCGGACTTTGCAGGGTGTTTTCTTGTTCGGTGGTTGCAGGTTCTCAAGCATTTGCTTTCTCCTGCCAGATTGTAATTAGGACTCCAGGTGAACCGTTTTCTGCCCATTGCTTTGATGCGGTCAAGTAGATAACTCTTGAGTCGTCTTCGATGATGTCTGAGTCTGTTATGCCGTCTAGGACTGAGCGTGCAAGTTTGTCAACATCGGGTGCCTGGATCATGAATGGTTTCTTGTTTGTTTTGGGTTTTTCCATGTAGAACGCGAGTGAGACGTTCACTGCACCTGGCAACCGAATGTATTCCTTCTGGCTTTTGATTGTTTCGGTGACGAGCTTGCGCCAGGCTTTGTTTCCACCTGAAGCATCGACCAAGATTGCTCGGCCGTTGATTACAAAGGCTTTCTTTGAGCCTTGTGGCGCGGCCTTGCCTGGTATCCAGCAGACGAAACTTGTCATTTGTTTTCCCTTTCGAACCAAAGGTCTATGGCCTTGTCCTCTTTGGTGAATCTTTGGGCTGCTTCGAACCTGGCTGCGACTGCCATTTCATCGCTGAATGTTTCGTCCCAGACTCTGCGGTTGATGAGTATAGACATTTGCCGGTGCTGTTGAGCGTTGACTTCTTTGAGCATGTTCCTGATTTCAGGGATGCTGTGGTTGAGTCGCCAGCCGAAGTCCTCGACTAGCAGCTGCACATCGTCTGCGGTTTCGATTCTCATTAGAACGGAGCCTCGTCGACTGGGGTGAATGTCGCGGCCTCGATTGCTTTGCTTGCGTGTCTCACGATCACACTGTCGTTGATGTGGTGCTCGACGCCTATCTTTTCCTCGCCTGCCTTGTTTGTGTATTGGCTGACTTTGGTGCTCATTCGGCCGTTGATTGAGATCTCGTCATTCTCGCCAACATGCAGTTGTGGCATGTCGAACCAGGCTGTCCAAAGAACGAACTTTTCCTGTCCTTTGAAGTCTGACTTTTCCCAGAATTTAATGATTCCTTTACCGGTCTGGGTTGAGATTGATGATGCAACTTTTCCTGATACTTCGACTACTGGCATTTCTGTGTGTTCCTTTTCTTGTAATTCTGCAGAAGTTATCCACAGGTTCTCTTATATGATTATTTAAGTTTTTATTTAATTATTATTAAGTTTTATTTGTAGGACACAGTTGTCCTGTAATGCGGTCAAGAATGTCCTGTATTGCTACCAAGAATGTCCTGTAATACTAGACGGCCTGTGGATAAGTCTCGGTGCCAAAGAGTGTTGTCACACCACTCAGGACAGTCGGTTCTGATGAAGTAGCGGTTGGTTGGACTCGATCCATAACCGACACCTCCGTGTCTTGTAATTTCAATTTCGCCCATGCTTACGAGCTCTTGCAACGCGCGTCGAATTGTCCTGACCGATGCGTTTGCATACTTGGCCAGGGTCTCTTGTGACGGGTAGCAACCGAGCTCTGGGTTGTCGTTCGTGTGCCAGGCGATGGCCAATAGAACAACTTTGGCGGTGCCTGTGGCTAGGCTGTGGTGCAAAACTGCACTCATGGCTTCTGCGCTCATCTGTGTGTCTTTCCTGTATAGTTTTCGTGTGGCCGGATTTATCCTAGCCGCCGCCCCCAAGGTTTCTGTGTGCCTGGGGGCGTTTTACTTTATGGCGTGTCGAGGCTCTCTTTGATGAGTTTGCCACCGGCATCGATTGCGACGATGAAGTCTGCTGGTTGTAGTGATCTAACTGCGTCTTTGCGTAGTTGGCGCAAACCGTCTAGGTCTTTGGCCTCGATGAGCTTGTCCAGGTCTTGAGCCCAGTCGCGTTCGTTGTAGACACTGCCGCGCTGAACCTTTTCCATTTCCTCTTTGCTTGGGCGTTTGCCCTTTGGGCTGTAGGCGAAAGTTGCAAGCGCGCGGCCGATTGCCGATGTGGCGCAATTCTCAACGAATGAGAGTTTGTTCACCGGTGACGAGTTGCGTGTCTCTTGTGCGAAGTCGATGCTGACTGGGCGTGGGTCATCGCGGTCTGCGTAGATGCTGGCTTTGATGACTATTTCGGTTTCGTTGATTAGCACGATCTCGGTGTGAATGCGACCCTGTGGGTAGTCAGTCCAGAACTTGTGGATGCGTGAATCGACTGGTTCGTAATCTGCTGGTAAGAATGCCATTGTCGGCCTTTCTGTGTTAGGTGCTCACAGTATAGGGCTTACGACTCACTTTTTCTTAGTTTTGGAATTGACCGTTTCGATAGCCGAATTGATTGACGTGTCGAAGTCCTCGTCTGGCACTTCACCCTTGCCTGCGTAGGTGAACAGAATGGCCATGAGCAGCCCTAGAACGGCTCCTGTAGCCCCGAACTGTGCAGATTCGAGTGGTTGTAGCCCCTGAAGGCTTCCAGCCCCTAGGAAGGCTATTCCAGCCCCGATAGCGAATGCGGCGATTCGGAGCACTCTTTTGACTGGGCTACTTTTTAGCAGGCTTTTTAGCAGCTGGTTTTTTGGCTGGCTTGGCAACTGGCTCCTCCTTCTCGTCGGCTACGGTTATGGTCTTAGGTTCGAGGGTTGCTTCGATTAGTGCTAGTGGGTCTTCGACTGCGTTGGTTGCCAGGTTGATTTTGTTACCGGCCATTAGGTGCAGGTGTGCGCCCGATGTTGCGCTGCCAGAGTTTCCTGACTTGCATAGAACTTGGCCGCCTTTTACTGCGTCGCCAACTTTCCAGAACTTTGACTGGTCTTCGAGCAGGTGGTAGTAGCCAAAGATTTTGACCTCGAGTTTGCCCTTGACGATTACCGGTGCGCTGATTTCGATGAAGTAACCGAGCACGCTGGTTTCGCCAATGTTCTTGACGCGGCCTGATCCAATTGCCAGGAGCGGTGTGCCTGACTGCACGGCGTAGTCGATGCCGCGGTGTGGGCCCAGTCCTAGTTTCTTGCGTAGTGCGCTGTGGGTGCCGTAGGTGTCGCTGATGCGCGACGGCTTGGCTGGGTGGAATGTTTGAACGGTTACTTGTTTAGGCATTCGTTACGAGTCCTTGTGCGATTGCGACGATTGAGCCACCGATAGCACCGGCGAAGCCCATGAATACATAGATTTTCTTTTGTAATTCACGAACGTCGCGCTCGAGTTGTTTGTATCCGTTCATCTCAGCCTTTAGTGTTGCAAGGTCTTTGATGATTGTGATTAGCAGCTCTCTATCGGTGGTCTCAGGCATTTTTAGGCCTTGAGCGAGTTGAGGATTGCTTCTGCTTTGCGCTTTTCGACGATGTTTGAACGGATAGCTGCTTGTGCATCATCGTGTGCCCATAGGTCGCTAAGCAATTCCACGTCCGCTAGATCGCTGATTGTGGCGATGACAGCGTGCTTGTCAGTGGCGTTCTTGTGCTGCGCCAGGTGTGCTGGGTATTCGCTCGGAAGTGACTCAGCGATGGTGGTGTAAAGAGCAATTGCTTTTTCGTATTCAGCAACTTCTGCTTCGCGTAGTTCGATTGGTGTCATGTCGGTCATTTGATTTCCTTTGTTCGTTTTTAGTTTATCCGAACGCTACGCCATAGGCTTCAGTCGTTGGGAGTGTTGAAGGGTCTGCGTATTTCGTTCCGAAACCACTAGCAGACCAAGGGTAAACGTGAATGTTTGGTGATGTTGTGATGCTGGTAATAGCCAATGCTCCACCACTGCGCGAGAATGCTGTCGCTCTTCCTGCGTTGCCTGGAAGAGTGGCTGGGTTAGAGAATTTAGTTCCGAACCCTGCAGACCATGCATAAGCGGTAATAAATGGTGAAGTAGCGTGGCCCACGGACATTGCCGTGCCCAGTGGGTCGAAGGCGACTCCATAACCTATGCCTGTTGGCAGAGTAGCCGGGTTAGTAAATTTGGTACCGAACCCTGCAGAGAAGTTGTATGCAGTCACGAAGGGGCTGTTGTTGTGCGCCACTGAAATGACGTTGCCAGTTGGGTTGAATGCCACAGCATTTCCGACACCGGCGACAGCTGTGCCAGGATCTGCGTATTTTGTTCCGAAACCTGATGACCAAACGTATGCGTTTAAGAATGGGCTGTTTTGATGCGAAACGGCTATGACGTTGCCAGCGGAATTGAATGTAGTTCCCCAAACAATATTAGGCAAAGTTGCAGGATCTGCGTATTTTGTTCCAAAGCCTGCAGACCAAGGGTAAGTGTAAATGTAAGGAGTTTGCCAGGCTCCGACGGCTATTGCGTTGCCCGTTGGTGTAAATGCCACAGCCTGAGCTTGCACTCCAGAAACTACAGCAGGGTTCGCGTATTTCGTTCCGAAACCCGATGCAGAGAATGGGTAAGCAGTTATTGACGGAGAGTTTTCGTGAGCAACTGCTATTGCGTCTGAAGTGGGTGTAAATGCTACTGCGTTTCCACCACCTGCTGGCAACGTTGCTGGGTTGCTGTATTTCGAACCGAAACCTGATGTCGACCAAGGGTAAGCCAGAATTCGTGGTGATGAGTTGTAAGCGATAGCAATGTATTTATCGCTAGGTCCACTAGGCGCAGCGAATAAACCGTATGATCTAACGGTCGCGCTGGCCCAAGTGTTTATTACTGGAGACATTGTTACTCCTAAGCAAATCTAGTTTGTGAACCTAGGACCATAAATGTCGCGTTTGCGGTTTTAGTAATTGCAAACGAATAAACGTCAATGCTTGATGCATTGCCTGCTGTTGGAGCGGTTCCACCTTGCCATCTCACTGTTTGAGCGTTGCCGTCGATTGTTAGTGCCGTTAGGTAATAAGCGGTTGCTCCGTTTGTGCAGCTAAATACAACTGTTGTGGTTTCACCGACATTCATAAGCGAATTTAACGTGGTTGATACGTTGCCTCGAACATTGAGAGTGAAGTTACCGGCCGCGTTCGATGTGTGATACATGTGCGAGCCTGATAGAACGTTTAGGTTCTCGCTGCCTGATGTGGCATCTGCCTGGATGTTGGTGGTTTCACGCGGCGCGGTGATTAGCACGTTGGTGAGAACGCTGTCTTGACCAACGGCCGACCAAGCTGTCCCGTTGTAGAATTCCAGCGCGTTTGTGTCCTCGAGGTAAGTGACCATTCCCTCGGTTGGTGTTAGGGATGAAGTTCTAGCCGAGGCGTTAGCGAATACCATGACAGATTGATTCATCAGGTAGGTGTTTAGTTCCGACGCGTTTAGCGCAAAACCGTTAGCGAATACTTTGTAAGCCATGAGAGTTAAAACTCCTTCCAGAGTTCTAGTGTAGTGAACCAGGTGTCCACGTTTACGGATTGACGTGCCTTTACCACGGTGTAGTAATCGACGATGTTGATGTTTTCTGTTTGGTAATTTACTCCGATGTATGTGCCTGGAGTAAAGAGCGCCGCTTCGGTAAGGTTGCCTTGACGGTCAATGGCCGGTGTTTCCACCATTTCGACCTGTTTGGTCGGTGTGCCTGAGAACACCTGATTTGCCCAACGGGTCAATTCTGTTATGTCTGTGGTGTTTATCGAAACGTCTTGTGAAAGTTCCCCGTAAAGGTCGATTGAGTCCTGGTCTTTAACAACTACTGATGTTGCGCTGTTCGAGGTCAACGAAACTTTCAGGTCGTTTATTGACGAGTCGCTGTTTGAGTTGACTCGAATGTCGGACATGCACAAATGGTTTTCGTCGCCGTGATTGTTGCCGATGATGTAGGTTGTCATGCCTGCGGTGACGACCTGCGGTCTGTCTCTCACTTCAAGCTCGTTGGTTTCTGGGTTGATCCAGAAGATTCCAAGTCCAACTTCAAGAGCGTCATTTAGGTAAGTGTTAGCGATTTGGTTGGTGTCAACCACTGTTGGAATTAAGCCTGGCAAGACTGTGCTAGACGATGACAGCACGTTACCTGTGGCGATTGCGAGTTCATCGATTTGGTCGGTCGGTGAGATTGACGCGCCGTAACCTGTGGTATCCCAGTTTTCGATGCGGAAGTTGACTAGTCGTTTGTGGCCGTCAAATGCCGTCATTCTGATTAGGTTCGGGCCGTCTGGTCTATACGTCACGTCGATTGTCTCGAGGAATCCAGCGAACAGAGTGTGGTTGACTATGCCGTCGTCTAGACGGACCCTAATGCGAGTTCCTGATCTAACTGCCGAGTTGTTGTTTGGGTCAAAGGTCCAAGACTGCACGTTGATGCCTAGGCTGCTTGGTTCAGGCTGGAATGTAATGTTGGATTGGATTTGACCACCCAAGCTAATGTCCATGCTAGCCACAGAGCATTCAATTGGTTGCCAGATAAATTGGTAGATGCTTGAGCCGTCGCTCAGAACGTCAGTGCTTCCAAGTTGCGAATAGCCGATTATGAATTGTCCGTCGCCGCTCAGAACATCGGTTCCCCCAAGTAGCGATACTCCAAGAATGAATACATCACCTGCTGCGTTGGGAACGTAGAGTTCGACCTTTACGTCGGTCGCAATGTCGAAGTCGGTTATGGCTGGCATTACTGTGTTCTCGCGCCGGTGGCCTTGTAGTAGTCGTCAAGTTTCTTGATGATGTCTGATGCGGTTGCGTTTGGGTTATTGACATTGATTGTTACAGCACCACGCTCGGCAACTCGAGGGCTGGTTCCAGACCTTGCAGGTGGGATTGGTGCCACGGTCGGCATGCCGAACGCTTCTCTGAAACCATTCCATGCAGCATCGCCGCGCTGGCCGCCAGAATAGATTTGAGCGTTGACGCCTGTTTGTTTACCTTGAATATAACCACCGGCTGCCGAACCTGCAGCACCGACACCGACCACGCCGAGGCTGGCCAAGAAGGTTCCGGCTGTAGCCGCTTTGAAAATACCTACTGCAGCGGTGACCCCTTCAATTGCCAGCTTGACTGAATTGATTCCGTCAATAGTGGCTTTGAATACCCCAAGCCCAGCCAGAAGAGGCAATAGCCAGTCCTTGTTGGCAATAGCCCATTTGGCTGTGTCTGCAAGTGCGGTCAAGATTTCGTGAGCTGCATCGGCGATGTCCTGCAATTGTTTCTGCCCAGGTGGCGAACTCATCCAGGCTGCAAAGTCATCCAAGATAGGCAAAAGAGCGGTGCCAAGTTTCTCCTGGATCTCACCAAAAATAATCTGCATGCGCTGGTAGGGGTCTAGGTTCGCGGCTTCGGTCGATGCGCCTTTAAACGCGGCAGCCATGTCTTCGATAGGAGTCTTTGAACCTCGAAGGCTAGGGATAAGTTTGGTGAGCGCGGTGTCTTGACCTGCCAGGCTTTTAGCCATGGCCTGAGTGACTGTGTCTAGGTCTTTGCCTGTGGCTGCTGAAGCATCAAGCGCGATCTGCATGAGCTCGTTGGACTTGGTGACGTCACCGGTGGCGATGAACAGTTTCTGATAAGCAGGTCTTAGGCGGTCGTCTGCGATGCCAGCCTGAATCTGCATTTTTGCAATAGATTTTTCGGCAGCCTTTACGCTGTCATCTGTCGCCTTGCCTGTGTTGATCATGGCAAGCGCAAGCAACTCTTGGCTCTTGCGGTCTTCGATAGCGGCCTTGGTGGCTTCTTGAAGCTCGTTGGCAATTACTTTGAAGGATAGACCGATACCAATAGCGGCAAAGGCTTTACCAATTGTCTTGCTGACTGTCTGGGCTTGCTTGCCCATGCCTGTCAGGTCGCCTTGTGCGCCTTTGGTGGCCTGCGTGAGCTTCTTGAACTCGCCAAGGATTTCGACGTTGAGCACTAAACTCATCTGCCAGACCTTTCCTCTATGGCTTCAATAAAAGCCCTATATTCTGCCAGCGTAAGTTGTCTATAGTTATTCGGGCTCATGCCTGTTGCTAAACAGAACTGAGCCATGCGCTCGACAGACTCTTTTACGCTTGCGCTTTTGGGTCTGCAAGATACTCCGTCACCCAGGTGGTTGCCTCAGTAAATGTCATCTTGCCGACTTCTTCAATTTTTGCATCCTTATCGGTGCGCTGTTGCAATAGCCACACCAAGATTTTCAAAGCGCGACCAGGAAACTCACCCTTGCCGAACAATGTGTTGACCGATGAACCAGTCATCTTTTCAAGCTGCTCAATTTCGTCCATGGTTAGAACATCGAGAATTGTGCGTTCTGTGTTACTCATCTGTGCCTTTCGTGCTGTTTGTTTCTATCAGTTTATTCACATTACGATAATAAGTCTGATAGACCTCATCCCTTGTAATGCCCAAGGCTTTTACAAAGAATGGTTGTGGTTTGATGTTGCGCTTGAACCAGCCCCAGTGAATGGGGTTTGCGTAAGGCACCCGTCCATTGTTACCGGCTGAGACACTTACTTTATTTAGGGCTTTAGAAACCCTAATAGTCGATCGTAGAGACCCTGTCCGAACTGGAGCAAGGCCTCGGGCTTCGCGTGCAACTATCTCACCAGCGTCGCTACCAGCCAACTTTATTTCTTTGGCGTCGACTCCGATAGCCTGTAAGGCTTTGATAGAGCTGCGAAGACCCTTGACCTTGATGCCAGAGGCGTTCGACATTTAGTCGGCAATAACCTTCTGAACGCCGTAGAACAAACCAGTTTCGGTGTCGAGTCCGGTGTTCTTGACGGTTAGGGTTACCTCGAACTGCACAACCTCGTTTGAAGTTAGGTTTAGCGGTGGCAACTGGTCAAACACAACCGTGCCCTCGTAGTGAGGCTGGTCGGTGCTTGGTGTAGTGTTGCCGTTCGGTGCGATAACGAAGGTAGCGGTTGAGCCAAAGTTTTCCCAAAGAATCTGGTAAAGAGAAGTGGCTTCGCCTGAAGTGATACCAGCCAAAGTTAAAGTCCACTCGCCGCCAACACGAACCTCGCAGAAGGTCTGAACGTCGCCAGGGGCGTCGCCTAGCTCGAGGACTACTGAGTTAGCGTCGCAAGCGTAGTCAGTGCCTGCGATCTTGAACTTGATGTTTTGCGCCTTGATGCGCGTTGATGCAGCCATTCCTGGAGCCTTTCTTAGATCGTAATCTGCAAGTCTGTTTGCACAGTCACTGCAAGATACTCGGTGTTGTTAGTTTGTAGATTGAACGGTTGGCCTGCAAGAACCATTCTTGCGTAGCCAGGCAAAGCGTTTATGACTTGCTCGAGGAGCGCGTCAAGGTTCTCGGTGGCCTTCTTGTTAGTTGCTGTCGAAGCAACACAAATGAGCTCGAGAGTCAGCGTGTATTCGCTACCAATAGTCGCTGGACGTAGGTAGGGCGTTCCGCTGTTGATGATTACGATTGGCGGCGTAATACGCTCCGGCACAAAGTCCGAAACGATTAGTCCGCCAGCGGTCAGGTCGAGTTTAAACTCGACTTTTGCGGCCGTAATCTCGTTGGTCATACTCCATACCCCGTATAAGGCTGAAGTAGTGGGTAGACGGCGATCATAGGGTCACGTGCAACGCGAACCGGTGTTCCGTCCATAGATGCGAACTGTGCCACACCTTGAGGAGCGGAGCGACGGTGGAAGAGTTCCGACGAAGCGATAAGGGTCGCTTGGTCTTTTATAGCCGTTGGAACCGTGGTGACTGCGCCAATGAAGCGCGTGACTAGGGCAAGCCCTGAAGTCAGACACTCCTGTGGGAAGTCAGTCTCATCGGTTCCGACATAAGCCTGGAACTCTTCCAACGTCACTGCCATGATGTCCTACTAAGCGGTTACGTCTAGCTTGACGATCGCGCCAACACGTGGTGTTGCGATTGCCATGTAGCCGTATACAGAAACGCTGTCGGTGAGGGTGGTGACATCGCCGTCGGTTAGACGAACTGGTGCGCCAGCCGACTCCATGGTGATAACAGCCTGGCTGTTAGCCATGTAGACAACTCCGGTGCCAATTGCTGGGTCAACGATGATTGGTAGACCGAATACCGAGCCTGATAGGCCAGGGATTGACATGGTTCCAATGTTGTTGACGCCTGCGCCGTCTGCCAAGAGAACTGGGCGTCCGTCGCCTGCTGCAACCTTAGCCAACTTCACGTAGCCGTCGGTGCCGGTGAGGATGAACTCTGGGCGTAGACCGGTGTTGGTGAAGATGTAAGCTGCACCGTTAGCGATACCCTCTGCGAGTGACGAAGCGGTTCCGCCGTCTGCATCGAAGGTCTTGCCGGTGTAGTCAAGTGCGCCAAGAGCGGTTACAAGTGCACCGTTGGTTGCGCCTGCGTAAGCAAGTGCTAGACCCTGGAATACCTGGTCAAGAGTGTTGACCTGTGAACGCTCAACATACTGACGTGAGAATGAGGTGTAGCCACCGTAGGTCTTGACTGGAGTCGAGACAGTCTCGAAAGTCAAGTTACCGAATGCTAGTGCTTCGTTCTCTGGGTCCTGAACATCGACGTCAAGGGTGTTTGCGTCGATCTTCGAGTATTCAACAGTTAGGCCAGTTGCAGGAAGTGCTGCACGGCTGAATGCTGAAACGGTTGGGCGGTTGTTGGCGATAAGAGTGTTGATGTAGCCGAACCATGGTGCAACTACTGCAGCGTCTGCTGAAGTCGATGCGGTGCGAGCGAACTCTTGCGCCTTAGCGTCGCCGGCTACAAGAGCCTTAGCGAACTCACCCTGAGAGCGGAACTCGCTGCCCATAGGTGCTGGTGTTGCGACGGTCTGGCCTGCTTCGACGAGGCGGCGGATTTCCGCAACTTCATCCTGAACGGCGCGAACGTCTAGCTCAATGTTTTCTGACATTGGGTTTTCCTGTTCTGGTTGCGGTTCGCTGGTCTCGGCAGGGGTTCCGCCGTCCTCTCGAACCTCGGTTATGTTTGCTCCTGCGAATGCAGGGAACGGCACGACGCTGACCTCTTTGAGAGAGACCTTTGTGCGTGTAACTGTCTGGCCGTCGCGCTCGCTTTCCAGCGGAACGAAGCCAACAGAGAACTTGTTCAACACACCGTCGCGCATGAGGGTCATTACCTCGTTGCCTCGAGCGGTGTCTGAGACCTTTGCGGTGATTTCGTAACCAGCGTCGGTGTCGCGCCCAGTGAGCACCTTACCGATTGGTTCTTCGTGACCGTAAAAGAGCTTGACGTCGGTGACGTCGCTAATCGCGCCTGGAACAAAACGCTCCATGTATGCGCCACCGATGTTAGCGTCCTGACCATATGGAACGGCGATGCCAGTGATCGTGCGCTCCTCGAGGTCGGCGCGAACTTCAAACTCGCGTGTTTCCATTTCAGCCATTTAGACCTTCTTTCAGTCGGACTTCTTCGACGGTCAGGAACCCTGCGTCGATACCGGTCTTGTAGTAGTCGTAACGTGCAGCTACGTCGGCCTTGAACAAGTGCTCGAAGTCAAACTCGACTCGGGTGCCTCGAGGCAGACATGCGCTTAGCGCGTCGGTTATTGCATCTGTGTAGGCCATAAGTGTGTGGCGGTAGAACACCTGGTTCTCGTCCTGCACGTTGGTGTAGGTGTCCGATGATCCAGGCACGCTGGTCAGGAGTAGACGGCTTGGGATACCGAATAGGCGTGCGATGTTGCGAACGGCCTGCTCCTGGATGTCGGTAAAGAGTGCGTCGCGTGGGCTGAGAGAGATGGCCTTGTAGTCGAACCCGTTGCCCAATACTGCGACCTGTCGGTTCTGTTGCTTGTTGTGCCAGGTGGCTGTTACGGCCTCGGCGTCGGCAGGGTTGAGCATCTGGTTAGTGGTCAAGATACCGGTCGGAACTCCAGCCGCGCTGAACCAGTTGGCAGCATAGTCGCGCAAGTCTAAGGCCGAGGCGATGTCTCGGTTACATGTCTCGATTGGTGAGAGCCCTCGTAGTAATCCAGCGCGGCTGAAGATTTTGAGGTGTTCCATTTCGTTCTGGGTGTATTTCTTGCCCATGTAGTAATAGACCACGCCTTGAGTGATGTCGAGGCTGTTCACGTATTGGATGCTGACCGAGTTGCCTGGCAATAGGGTCAAGTCGTTTACCTGGCCGTTGGATCCGTATGACTTTAGCCAGAATGCGTTGCCCTCGAGGGCTAGTGAAACGACGGTCTGGTATAGGAAGTCGCGTCGGCTCTCGAGCAGGCTTGGCTTGTTGACGAGCACTGGGTTCTCGATTTGCATTTCCATGCCGGTGGCGTAACGGAACGTGCGTAGGTTCATCTTGCTAATCGGGGTAGCGATGATCTGCACGGCGCGATAGACGGCCGTGAGTGATAGTGCTAATTCTGGGGTTGCGTAAGTTGCAGCTCGAGACGGAATCGTCGGCTGAACTGCGCGCGTTTCTTCAACGCGGCCTGTGATGCGCTGCCATAAAGTTGCCATAGCACAAGTCTAGGGCATGAGATGACATGTCTGACATTTGAGGCGTGTCGCGCTAAAAAACTTGTATGCCTGGAGTGAGTGCTCGACTCGAGACATAGAGCGCAAACACCGTCGCCATTAGTGCGTCAATTTCACCGTTGGACTTCTCTCGGCTGATTAGCCAACTCTCGCCAGAGTATTTCGTGACGCCGTTCTGAGTCTGAACGACTAGCAAAGGGTCGTTGTTGTGCTTGACAGTGCCACTCGCAAACATGGCATAAACGGCCGAGCAAGCGGCAATAACTTCTTTAGTCCACAACTGCCAGACCGGTATGCCAGCAAGTTTGAGACGCTTGGACAGGCTTGTGGTTAGGTTGCGGTCATCGAGTGCGATTGCTCGAGGTGAGTGCTTGGTGTAAAGCCTGGTCAATTCGTTGAACAGTTGCTGTTCCGTCGGCGCGACAAGAGATGCCACTATCTCGGTCTCTTGGATGTCGCCGTTAGCGTTAGCAGCTGCAATAGTTGCGTATTCCCAGTTGCGAGCGATGTCCACAGCGAACACGACGCCCTTCATGTCGGTGATGCCCGTGCCAGCCGCGGCCTTGAACAACTCGCCAGGTAGCCACGATGCAGCGGTGCCTGAGATGAACTGGTTGAGCGTGTAGCGTCGAACCTCATGTTCGGGCTGAGTGAGTATGTCGGACAACACTCGATCTATCGGAATGCGACCACAAGCGATTGCAGGGTTCGCGGTCATGATTGCAGCTGCGCTGTCCACCGGTGCGCTAGTCGGAGCCTCCCAGATGAACGCGCCAAAGCGTTCGTTGCTGGCTGGGTTGTCGATTGCTTTAGCGGCCGACTTGTAAAGGTCTATCAGCGTCTCAGAGGTCTGGTCTCCTGCGGTGGTAATCATGATGACCATGGCGTCATCCATGGCCGTGGTGCCCTTTGTAGCGGCTGTCCAGATACCCTTCTTGGCTAGGTGGCCTTCGTCGAGTATTACGCGGACGAACGGCTTGCCCTGGAGTGCGCCTTCTTTCGCTGGGCTCACTTTGTATTTCCCAGTGCCGTCTTGCTTGGCGATGCCTCGAGTCTCGGTCGTGCGCTTGAACCGTTTAGCCAGCCAGCCGTGAAAGTCAATAACGTGTTTCACGCGATCGTAGATAATCGTTGCCTGGTCATAGCTCGAGGCGATTGAAGTCACGTCGCCCTTCTGAAAGAGCATCGACTCCAGCGCAAGGCCACCACCAACTACGGTCTTGCCATTCTGGCGACCCATAGAGACCAGCACCTGCCTGTAGCGCAACTGGCCTGCATAAGTCGGGTGGTCTGCAGGGTAGCGTTCCAAGATGTGCCTAAGCAACCACTTCTGCCACTCATCCAGTTGGATAGGCGCATCCGACTCAGGCGTCACCCAGCACAACTCCATGAGCTCGATGAGGCGGTCGCCGTCAGTCACAAAGTCTTCGCTTAGGGGTGGCGTGTAGCGAGCCGGTAACTGAAGCATTAGCGCGTAAGCAACTCGGCTAACGGATCGTGCTCAACGACCTGGCCTTTCAGTTGGCGGCTAATCTCGAGCACAGTCTTGCGTAATTCAGCTGCGGTCGACGTATTCGCCTCAGCATCGAACTGTTCGGCCAGCCTGAGAGCCAAACCAGCCAACACCTTCTGCTCCAGGTTCATTTCAAGGCTGTCTAGCCAGTTTCTGATTGTTGTCTCTACCATTTGGTGCCTAACCCTTCGGATAATTTGAACTGTGCGTAAAAATAAAAACGCTTGCGCGGGATGCCGAGCATCTCACGAAAGAAACGCTATCTCAATTTTTTTATGAAGTTTTGCAGATTTGCCCTTAGAACGCTCTGTAAGGCTCTGTAACGGGCTCTAATCTCTGGCTTGATGAATGCATACCAACGGTTCTGCCATGCCCTCCTGCGCCACTCCAAAGGTATTCTGTGTCGTTCTGCTCTGTGCTTTGCCAATTGTTCTGCTCCTGTGTGTAGTGTGGGGGGCACCCATGTCTCCCCTCCCCCCACTTCATCTGGGGGGTGGTCTATTTCCAGCGGTCTGAACGCCAAGGCACGCGCTTGTATGTCCGGTCTTGCTTGCGTCCGTTGCATACTCTGCACATGCTTTGTAGGTTCTCGATGTTGTGGTTCGGTTCGCCTTGGCCTGGCGCGATGATGTGGTCGATTGTCCAGTCTGAGCCCTCGAGGTCTTTGCCACATGTGGCGCAGATAGGGTCTAGGACTTTCTTAGCTGCTTCTCGCGCTTGTTTCCAGGCTAACGATTGGTGCCAGTCAGCCACGCTTGGCCTTGTCTAGCAGGATGTCGGTGCGTATCTTGTCCATGCCGTCCATGATGTATTTGATGTCTTTGGTTGGCTTGATGTTGCCTGCTTCCATTTCATCCTTGATCCATTGGGCGACCATTAGCAGGGCTCGAGCTGAGCCGATGCGCTCGGATGATTTGATGAGTGGTTCCATGTATGACTTGATGTGGTCGTTGATTGGGGTTTCGGTCATTTGGTTTCCTCGATTAGTTGGACGAGTTTGAACAACTCGGCTTGGTAGTTGAATGCGGCAGGTTTCTGCCAGTTGTCTTTGATTGCCAGGATGAGCGCGATGATGCGTTTGCGTTCTTCGATTGCGCCTAGCATTTTGGCGGTGTTGACTGCGGCGATTAGGCCGTTGTTGCCTGCCTCGTATCCTTGGTCGAAGCTCATGCGACTCTGTGCAATTCTGTGGTGCGTTCACGAATCTCGAACAGGCCGTTTAGGTCTGGTTCTTGTTCCATGATTAGGCGTGCGTAGAGTGCGCGGTAGTTGTTGTTCAGTTTGTAGCCGCCGGTCTTGTCTGGGTTCAGGTGACTGTTCCACCGGAGCACTTCGAATAGGGTTGCGATGCCGAGTTTGGCTGAACCGTTGTCTTGCCAAGTGCGCGCTAGTTTGACAAGCTGCGTGTAGACCTCTGGGTGTGATGCGTGGAACTCTTTGAACTCGAGCTCGATGCGATCGTGTGTGAACTGAAACATTAGCGTCTCCTGTTCACGAAGTCTTGGCGTAGAACGTAGATGAAGTATCCCCAGGTGATGATGATGAATGGGATACCGACTTCGGGTGTCCAGCCGTTGTCGCCTAGCCACATGGCTGTTACTGCGACGTATACCGACCAGAGTGTGAATGCAAGAATGTGCATTTTGTAACCTTTCTGTGTGTAAGGTGTCGGCCTGGGGCATTGTGCCAGAGGTAAAGGGGGCCAACTAGCGTTCATCCCCAGGCTCGACTGGTTTTATTTTGAGCGTATCCGCCGACATTGTCAAGTTACGGCGTGTCGCCCTTTATTCATCTAGGGCTGGGTCGTCGCGCCCAGGGTGCCAGTTAGGCGCAAACCCTATGCTAGTTTCGATTCGGGTTTCGGCTGAGGTGTTTGCTTCGATTGGATCAGGTCGTTCGGTGCAGTAGTGTTTGCGTCGCCATTCGCGCCAGAGTTTGATTGCCTCGCGGCTGTCAGACTCGAACTTGGCTCCGCAGCTGCATCGTTCTCGAATCATTCATCGAGCCAGACTTTGTAGGCTGCGGTTACTCTGCCTCGTTGTGGGTCGATGAAGTGTAGGCGTTGGCTTGGGGTTGCGCTCGCTGCAAGCATGACGCCTGCGTAGCGATTGTCTGATTCGGTTGAGCCTGTTTGGTAAACGCTGCCTAGTCCGTTTGGTAGTGCCCATTCCATGTGAGTGTGGTAGTGGCCGACAT
>JACCEA011642817.1_pt1 | contig 17444 bp, 15 predicted proteins | sample 7449851 | NCBI WGS metagenome assembly JACCEA01 (sample SAMN15323453, study PRJNA562643) | freshwater metagenome | isolation source: river surface water | place: USA:Blue River Watershed | collected 2017-08-18
CACCAAATTTTTTAGATAGAATTGTAGTAATCGCAGCTGTTAATGTAGTTTTACCATGATCCACGTGACCAATTGTTCCTACATTCACATGCGGTTTCGTGCGTTCAAATTTTTCTTTAGCCATTTTATATAACTCCAAATAGTGAGACAAAATTTAACTATATCTAATATGGTGCCCAGGATCAGAATTGAACTGACGACCTCTCCCTTACCAAGGGAGTGCTCTACCCCTGAGCCACCTGGGCATTTTAACTTTTTTAATTTACAAAACTTTAGATTGGAGCGGGAGAAGGGAATCGAACCCTCATCATAAGCTTGGAAGGCTTCTGCATTACCACTATGCTACTCCCGCGAAGCTGTCAGTTTTATTCTGGCATCATTCTAATACATTGAATTTTTTTTTGCAAGAATTTTATTAACTTTTTACGCTTTACGCTATCTGGTGGAGAGGGCAGGATTCGAACCTGCGAAGGTAAAACCGCCGGATTTACAGTCCGGACCCGTTGGCCGCTTGGGTAACCTCTCCATTGATGAGGTACTCATTGTATCCAAAAACCACTCTCCCGTCAAGTAAAAATTGAATTTATTTTACTAATTAAATTTAGTAACTTGACAAATAGCAACTAAAACAATAAATTAATCTCAACACCACAAAAACAACGTAGTAATCTAGATTACCTAATTTAAAGAATTTTAATTTATTCCATAGACCATATTCAAGCTAGAAATTGCGTTAGTTGCTGCATTACCAGCTGGCGGATTAGAATTATAAGTCAATTGATAATTAATCCCGATGCCAAAATTCTTATTTATTTGTATGTTTAAGGTAGATATCGAGTAGGTTGTCGTATTATTCTGAGCAGCCGTATTTTGTAACTGCTCATAAAAAGTTAGAATATTACTTAGATTAAGGTTATAGGTTGCCTGCGTTAACCATTGTGGCTGTGTACCAGCAACATTAGTAGAAACAACGTGGCGTTGCTGCAACCCAGGTCCAAGCGCTAGCTGCAAACCCATTAAGTCATTATTAAAAATCTGCAGCTTATAACCAATATTCTCATTCCAAACATAGTAGTAACCATCATTAGCATCGTTCAAATAAGAAGCTTGGGCAAATATCCCGCTATATTTATTGAACATATACGCACCGTTTTGTTGAAGATATAGTCTATTTTTATTTGAACCTGATCCAGAAGTCTGTAGATTATCATACTGACCGATAGTGTTAAATTGCCAGCCAACAGCTCCTGATTCTGGTTTATAATTAACAATAGCACTACCATTGACACTACTACTGTTAGTATCACCGCTAGCACTACCTGCACCAAAACCAAACTGCGAGCCCAGCCATGGATTATATGGTGGTTTAGCTGGTGGCGGAACAAAAATACTAGCATTAACAGACGTCACTGGCAGTACCTGTGATTCATAAAGCGTGGCAATTGAATTGTAGTAACTTGATTTTTGAGCATATTGATTTGCTAATTGGTGATATTGATCTGCCAGCGAAACACTTGACTCTACGTCTAGCAACTCGGTTGCTAAACAGTAATGACAAGAATAGAAAGCACTACTAGCAGCTATAAATAATAACTTTTTCGACATTTGCGTATGGTCCTTTTCCTAATTTCTCGATTCATATAAAATTCATTATTTGGGTAAATCTCCTTCACGATTTTTAGGTTATAAATAGTAAAAATCTTTAAGCAAGTATTATTTGCTTAAAGATTTTATGAAAATAAATGCACAGAGATGCTGTTAAAATAGATCAAGAATGCAGCAATCTCAATGCAAAATGAAATAAACTACACCTTCACACTATGTTTACACTTAGGACAAATATGCTGTGTGCCTTTAGTTTTGGTAGTGTGTACCATCATTACTGGATAATTACACTCTGGACAGTTCGCACTAATTGGTTCATATTTGAAAATAGTTTTACATTCTGGGTAATTATTACAAGAATAAAACACGCCAAAACGTCCTTTTTTCGGAATAACTTTACCCTTTTTACATTCCGGACAACCCACCGCATTTTCAACTTCTGGAGTATCCATATTTTCAATGTGTTTGCATTTTGGATAATTGGCACATGAGATGAATTTACCAAATTTACCACTACGAATTAGTAGCTTGCCTCCATCTTTAGGGCAAACCCGCCCTTCAACTTCTTCAGGTGGTGCAACGACTTCGCTATTACCATCTTTATCAACTTTGCGCATATAGTTACACTCTGGATAGCCTGAACAACCAATAAAGCGCCCGTATTTACCAAAGCGCGAAATAAGCGGCTTGCCGCACTCAGGACAGTTTTCATCAAGCTTTTCGCTGGTTAGTTCCATTTTAGAAATATTTTGTTTCTCGGTAACCAAAGCGTGCAATTCATCCCAAAATTGGTGTAACGTCGGTAATTTGGCACTCTTACCAATCGCAATATTATCCAAAGTATCTTCTAAATTGGCAGTAAACTGTAAATCAACATATTTAGTCAGATGATTAGTTAAAAACAAGCTGACAATAGCCCCAATTTCAGTTGGTACAAAGCGTTTTTTATCCATCACCACATATTCACGTTTTTTAAGCGTTGCAATGATTGATGCATAAGTCGACGGACGACCAATTCCTAGTTCCTCGAGTGCTTTAACTAAAGAAGCTTCAGTATAACGTGGCTTAGGTTCGGTTTGGTGCGCAGTAATATCAAGGCTATCAACTGGTACCATTTCACCTTCGATCAACTCTGGTAAACGAGCTTCCTCATCTTCATTTACTACGCTATCTTCAAAGGTTTCCTGATAGACTTTCATGAAACCATCAAAGTTAACCATAACTCCATTAGCGCGAAACACGGTATTTCCCAATTCAAAATCAATTGCTGTCGTATCTAAAACAGCAGAACTAATCTGAGATGCTAGCGTACGCCGCCAAATTAATTCATAGAGCTTGAATTGATCTGCATTAAGATAAGCTTTAACGCTATCTGGAGTCCGTAAAATTGAAGTAGGACGAATTGCTTCATGGGCTTCTTGCGCATTTTTAGATTTACTGGTATAAACATTGGCTTTTGCAGGTAAATAACGCTCATCAAAATTTGCCGTAATATATTCGCGAATTTCTTCTATTGCTATAGCTGATAATTGCACTGAATCAGTACGCATATAAGTAATCAAACCGACAGACTCTTTACCTAATGCAACCCCTTCATAAAGTGTCTGAGCAATACGCATAGTCCGATCAGTGGCAAAGCCTAGCTGACGGGATGACTCTATTTGCAAAGATGAAGTAATAAATGGCGCAGTTGGATTTTTCTTCTTTTGTTTCTTGCTAACTTTACGAATTTTAGCCTGTTCAATCCCACTAATACCAGCAACAATATCTTTGGCATATTGTTCGGTGGTGATGGTGCGGGTTTCAATTTTAGTTCCTGCATGCTCAATTAATTTAGCACGAAATTTAATCCGTTCTTTATGACTAAATAAATGTACACCAAAATAATCTTCTGGAACAAATTTCTTGATTTCATCTTCGCGTTCACAAATCAAGCGTAAAGCTGGAGATTGCACCCTTCCCGCGGATAGACCAGGTTTAATCTTGCGCCATAATAAGGGCGAAACATTAAACCCGATAAGATAATCCAAAGTAAGTCTGGCTTGCTGAGCATCAACCAAATTGGCATCAATCTGACGCGGATGAGCAACCGCTTCTAATATCGCGGGCTTAGTAATCTCATTAAATGTTACCCGGGCAACATGGCGCCCTGCACACAAATTATTATCACGTAAAATTTCAGTAATATGCCACGCAATTGCCTCTCCCTCTCGGTCTTGATCGCTTGCTAGAAATATCGTATCGGCTTTTTCAGCTGCTGCCAAAATTTCATCTACGTGTTTTTGATTTTTAGCAATTAATTGATACTTGGGTAAAAAATCGTTATTCACATCAATTGAACCATTTTTTTTGGGCAAATCACGCACATGCCCAAATGAGGCTAAAACGGTAAATTCATTATCCAGATATTTACTAATAGTTTTAGCTTTAGCAGGAGACTCAACAATCAATAGCTTACGTGCCATAGTTAACCTTTAATATTTTTTAATGTATTGTAAAATTATTCGAGCAGTAATACGCACTACCACTGCCACTAGAATTTAACAGATTATACTTATAATGCTGTAAATGGTAAGTTAAACCTTCCAAAATTAGTTGCATCTCATCATCTTCAAATTCACCATCCAAACCTAATTCACCTAAACGATCTAATAAAATCTCACGCTCAATTAAAGAAATGCTCTTACTCTGCTCCCACTCCAAAATTTGGCGAATTATTGCTCGCGGTAGATGCTTTTCTTCCCAGCTACTAATAGTTCTAATTGCCGATGGATTAATTTCTAATCCAGTGCCACCTTGCAAAATCGGTGCAAACCACTCTAATGCTTCAGAAATTTCTTTTGCTGTAAACTTATGTTCATTTAATAACTCTTTAACCAAACCTTCTTGATTAAAATATAAGTTTTGATCTTTTGCGGTTGCAAATAAAAACTGTAATATTTCGATCATATTTTACCTATCTAAAAATCCGCTGATAACGTCCGCCGCCACAATTAATTATTTGTCCGGCAAGCTCCAACTCCAATAGTTTGCCACATAACTCACCAAAATCAATAGCTAATTTTGCACATAAGCTATCTACTGACAACGGATCGTAGCCTAAAGCCTGTAATATTGGATCTTCATTATTTGTATTAATCTCATTGTGAAACAGTGTATTTTGCTGCACAGAAAATTCATCGAGCACATCACTCGCGGTCTCAATTAATTTTGCACCTTGTTTGATTAATTTGTGGCATCCGCGCGCCATTGGGTTATGAATTGATCCTGGAATTGCCATCACATCGCGCCCCATTTCAAGCGCAAAATTGGCACTAATCATTGAACCACCATCGCTGGCTGATTCAACTACTAAACAAGCTTTACTTAGTCCGACGATAACTCGATTACGGCGGGGAAAATTTTGGGTTTGTGCTGGTGTACCTAATTTAAATTCACTCAAAATCAAACCATGTTTTGCCATTTGGCGATAAGTTTCCCGATTGGATGCTGGATAAACCAAATCCATTCCAGTGCCAATCACTGCAATTGACGAAGCTCCATTTGCTGCTGCCAAAGCTCCTTCATGGGCTGCCTTATCAATACCCGCAGCCAAACCGCTGACAACTGTAACGCCACGACTAGCTAGTTCATTTGCAAAACTCTTGGCATTTTCAATACCTTGAGTACTTGGATGTCGAGTACCGACCATCGCTATTTTATTGGAGGTTTGCAGTAAGTTCAGATTACCCTCGGCAAAAAGGACTAGAGGCGGGTTGGCTATTTGCGCTAACTCTGCGGGATAAGAAGCATGCTCCAAAGTCAATAAATGGCGATTTTCTGGCATTTGTAATTGCCAATTAAGTGCACTCTCAACAGCACCATCTACATCCGTATTCAAGAGGCTCTCGGCTATGCCTTTGCTAACTATAGCAGACAAACTATTAAAGCTCTGCGTAAAGATATTTTCAATACTACCAAAATGCTGGATTAATTTTAATCCAGTTGCAGGACCTATGCCATAGCTGAAGGCAAGTTTTAACCATAATTTAAGATTCGTGTTTGTCATTCTTGGGATTGTACTACAGAATATAGTTCGATGGCACGACTAGAATTAGTTACTAAACCAAAAGATAATTTATCATATACTTTGTAAACTATAACTTCACCAATAATTTCTGGTGGCATTACCAGATATTTTGGTTTATCTTGGTTAGACGTTGGATCAACAATTTTACGCGTACTTGTGACGTCAAACACCAGACCGACGTCAACGCCGTCGCGATTACCACGGTTAATCACCACAGTATTATCTTCGGCAGTGGAAGTCAATGAATCATAAAGCGCAACAATCTTACCACTAATAATCTGATCCGATTTGTGCGGAACTATCACTGGAATATCAGGCTCTGCTACGGTCATGACCCTGTCCAAAGGTGAAATCTGACTAACCGTATTATTAACGTGCAGAGTACTCACCGGACCCAATTGATCAAGAATTGCCGTGCCATCCCAACGAACTTCATATCCCAAAGACTCTTTACTATCTGGATCAACTATTTCGCGAAACTTGCTCAAAACCGACACCTGAGAACCAACGCTAACACCGGTTAGCCCCTTGACATAGATATTGTCACCGGCAGTATACATATATTGCCCAACTTCACCACCAGCTACGACCACAGGAAGAGATTCAAAAATATTCTGATCAACTAGTGTAGGCTTCATTAGCAGATTTCTAAGTTTACGAATGGACATCGGTGGCAATGCATCACTGTCTATATCTCTAGCAGTTGGGACTAATTTTTCATATCCCGGAGAAATGGAGCCATTGTTACCGTGACTAACCACTAAGACTTTATAACCATCAACACCGAGTATCTGTAGCTGGTCTCCCGGGTAAAGTTTAGTAGCATTAAAGCGGCTAACCCCCATAAATTGCGACCAATATGAGATTTTTTTGAGGTACATTTCTGCTAATTTCATAACAGTGTCTGTTTTTTTCACAGTATAGCTGCGTGGAGCAGTTGATTTTACCAAGTCAGCACGCACACCAGTGCTGTTACTTTGCACACTAATTACGCGTGGACTTGAGTCCGCAAAAGAAACCATACCATCGCTCTCAGCGGCATAGCATACTGACAAACTTAGTGAATTTAGGAACAATAATAATATTTTTTTGAGCATTTAAGTAGCTTTCTTGCTAGAATAACGTTCTTTAGAACTAGTATTATATATTTTCATATGCTTAATCAAGGTACTATTTAATGGCTATTTTATCAATTTTACATTATCCTGACCCGCGGCTGCATCTAAAAGCTAAAGAGGTTACAGAATTTAATGCTGAACTTAAACAATTAGTTACAGACATGGCTGAAGCTATGTATAACAGCAATGGCATTGGTTTGGCGGCTAATCAAGTAAATATCCAAAAGCGTTTATTTATAATGGATTTAGCCAAAGAAGGAGAGACTTCCCGTCTACAAGTATTTATTAATCCACGTTTTTTAGAAAAGCGCGGTGAAGTACGTGGTGATGAAGGATGCTTGTCTGTGCCGGGAGTATTTGAGCCAGTCACTCGCGCTGAATGGATTAAAGTTGAATACCAGGATCTTGATGGCAAAAAACACCTGCTAGAGTGTGATGGTTTACAAGCAATCTGTATTCAACATGAAAACGACCATTTAGATGGCAAAGTATTTGTTGACTACTTATCAGGACTTAAACAAAATTTCATCAAAAAAAAGATGAAAAAACTCTTTAAAGATGAAAGATAATATGAACATCAAACCCAAGTATATTTACGCAGCTGTGGTAATTTATCTTATCACGGCTTTTTTTTCTCTCGGACATCTTCACCCCGATGAATACTACCAGATACTAGAATTTGCGGCTTATAAGCTACAATTAAACTCACCGCACGGATTAACTTGGGAGTTTTACGATCAAATTCGCCCTGCATTTCAGGCGTGGATTGTCGTCTATCTCTATAAATTAATTGCGCTGGTCGATCAACCTAATCCATTCTTCGTTGCATTTTTAACTAGAGCCATCTCCGGAGTCTTGTCTTTATTGGCAATAATTCTTTTTATTGATACTTTTAAGCACGAATTAAAAACACCAAATAAACAAAAATGGTTTATCTTACTGAGTATTTTTAGCTGGATTGCAATTTTTAACGGAATTCGTTACTCATCTGAGAATGTTTCAGCTAAATTATTTTTAATCGGAATGTGTTTACTCTTTTGGCCTAAATTCCGCCGCAATTATCTGGGTTATCTGCTAATCGGAGTTATTTTGGGGATGAGTTTTATTACTCGTTATCAGGTTGGCTTTATGTTAGTTGGTTTAATGGCATGGTTGTTATTTATCGGTCGCACTAAATTTAGCTCACTACTAATTATCACACTGGGAGTTTTTGTTGCGATTGCAGCTGGCTTAACGATTGATCACTGGTTTTATGGTAATTGGGTATTTACTCCGTGGCGCTATTTTGATGCCAATATTCTACAAGGTAAAGCGGCGAGTTTTAGCGTAGATCCGTGGTATATGTATTTATCAATTGCCGGGATGGTGCCTTATGGTCCATTGTATATTTTAGCCAGTATTTATTTTATTGCTTTTCGACGCACGCATGTAATTAGCTGGGTAATGTTGCCTTTTATCGTTGGACATTTGCTGGTTGGACATAAGGAATTACGCTTTTTAACTCCATTATTAAGCTTTATGCCATTTGTAATTTTAGATAGTTTACAGATTTTGGCAGCTAAATACAACTGGCATTTGGGCCCTAAATTAATTAAGCTCAACACGATTAGCTGGCGCTTCAATTGTTTTGTCGTAGTTGTAATTATGTTTTTCCCAGCAGCGATGCAAATTCGGATTAATGAGTTGCTCTATAAACATTACCAGCAGCCAACTGCGTTTAATTATGTGACTGAAGGTGGTAATGTGTTAGATTTTTATAAGCATTTGAATTTACGCCCAGTACCATTGGATAATCCAAGTAAACTAGACTGTAAAGAATCAGAAAATTGTTTGATTGCACTAACCTGTCAGGAAACTGTAAAATATGGTGTGCCAAATGGTAAACTGATATTTTCTGACTGCCCGAGCTGGATTTTTAAACTTGATTTTAATGGCTGGCTGGAACGCACTGCATTGTATAATATTTATGAGCTACGTTCGATAGAGTCGATTTCGCAAAAGTAAAATTAAATGAAAATAGTTTGCATTTCTGATACCCACAACCATCACCATGTGCTTGATGGCAATCTACCAGATGGCGATATGCTTATTCATGCCGGAGATGTTGCCATTCATGGTAGTGTTGCTGAGATTCAGGAATTTGTTGATTGGTTCAGTGCGCTACCACATAAATACAAAATATTTGTCGGTGGCAATCATGATGGCGCACTTGAACATTCACGCGAATTAATCACAATACCAGAGAATGTAATTTATCTTGAAAATCAGTTAGTGGAATGTGCAGGGCTCAAAATCTGGGGCTCGCCTGTCAGCCCACCTTATCGCAGTATGGGCTTTATGTGGGATGATGCGCGACGAGCTGAATTATATCCGCAAATCCCAAAAGATTGTGATATCGTTATTAATCATAGCCCAGCTTATGGTACACTTGATTTGGTATTAGAAGGGCAAAATGTTGGTTGCCAGTTTTTAGCTGAGCGCTTAGCACAAATTAGCCCACAGCTAGTAATCAGCGGTCATATCCATGAAGCCTATGGCATAATTCAAAAAGGTTCAACCACTTATATCAATGCCTCAACCATGACTCGACGTTATCAACCACATAATCCAGCATTGGTAATTGAAATTTAGCTCATGTATGTAATCAATCTCATTTTGGATATTCCGCTACGTAATGGCTACAGCTATTTGCATAGTGAAGCATTGACGCGCGGAACTGCGGTAAACATTGAGCTGCGCGGGCGTACCCAAATTGGATTTGTGGCATCGTCAATGCCAACAGCACAATTTAGTGCTTATCCACTAGACAAGCTAAAACCAATATTAGCAGTTGGTGATAGCAACTTAATCATTCCGGAACATATCTGGCAACTATGTGAATTTGCTGCCAATTATTACCATCATCCGCTAGGCAATACCCTTTTTTGTGCAATACCAGTTTTACTACGTAAAAGCACAGCGATTGGTTACACTAGCACCGATAATGCTTATTATCAGGCAACGGACAGCGAGATTAAGCCGCACGGAACTAAACGTCAACAATTACTTGAGGCACTTCGACAACAGACACTTAGTTTGTCGCAAATCCGCGCGATTATTGGTGCAAATGCAAATAACTTAATTGATGAATGGCTTGCCGCTGGACTGGTGCAAATAACCCCACCTCCGCCAGCTAGTTATGTTCATCAGGCATTGAATCTCAACACTGAACAAACTCTGGTCGTCAGTGCTTTATCTGCCGAATTAGGTAAATTTCATGCTGCTCTGCTTTATGGAATTACGGGTAGCGGAAAAACTGAAGTGTTTTTACACTTAATCGCACAAGTTTTAGCTAATAATCAACAAATAATGGTGTTAGTACCTGAAATTAACCTCACTCCGCAATTAGCAAAACGTTTTGAGCAGCGCTTCCCCTATGCAAAAATTAGTTTGATAAATAGTGAAATCAGTGACAAACAACGCCTAAATGCATGGCTCAGTGCAAAAAATGGACAAACTAATATTATTTTAGGCACTCGACTCAGTGTTTTTACCCCGTGCGCTAATTTAGGGCTAATCATCGTTGATGAAGAACATGATGACTCATTTAAACAAAATGACAGTTTACGTTATCATGCCCGTGATTTGGCGGTTTGGCGTGCTAAGCAATTACAAATTCCGATTATTTTAGCCTCCGCTACACCATCACTGGAAACATTATATAATTATAAAGCAGGTAAATATAGCCTCTATAAATTAACTACTCGTGCGGTACAAAATGCGGTTTTACCGCAAATTGAACTCCTAAACTTGCAACATTATCCGGCTAATTTTGCGGGGATTAATCAGATCGCATTGGAAAAACTCGCTGCTTGTCTTGAACGCAAAGAGTTAGCATTAGTATTCATTAATCGTCGCGGTTATGCGCCAGTAATTACTTGCTATGATTGTGGTTGGGTTAGCACCTGTTTACGTTGCTCGACTAATATGGTTTATCATCATGATAAGCATCAGCTCAAATGTCATCATTGTGGTTTCCAAACCAACGTACCGCCAGCCTGTCCAGTCTGTCATAATCAATATCTCCATACTATCGGACATGGCACGCAAAAATTGGAAGAGTTTTTAGCCGAACAATTTCCCAATGCCAAGATTAAACGAGTTGACCGCGATACTACCAGTACTAAGAAAGCTTGGCAGCAAATTTACAATGATATCAATCAGCAAGAGATAGATATTTTAGTTGGCACCCAGATGTTAGCAAAGGGGCATGACTTTCCCAATCTCACACTGGTAATTGGTTTAAACCTTGATAATGCTTTATTTAGCTATGACTTTCGGGCTAGCGAAGATATGTTTAATGTTTTGACTCAGGTTGCTGGAAGGGCTGGGCGCGCAGATAAGGCTGGACTGGTTCTGCTCCAAACTAATTACCCTGACCATCCAGTGTACCAATTTCTAAAAAATCATGATTTTAATGGTTTTATTAATCATATTTTTCAAGAACGTAAAGCACATAATCTACCACCTTTTGCTTTTTATGCACTGATAAAAATTAGTAGCACTTCTGAATCAACTCTCAAACATACTATGCAGGAATTAAGTACACAAAGCAAACAAATCCATCATCCTGAAGTAACACTTTACTCATGTGTTCCAGCTGTAATGTATAAGCTCCATAATCGTTATCGTGCACAAATGTTAATCAGCAGCAATAATCGCAATGCTTTACATCACTATCTAAATACATTAGAATCTCAGCTAAAACCAAATAATTATGTTACAATCGCCGTTGATGTTGACCCTTTGGAAGTATAAAGCCCATGCGAAAATTCAGACTAGTCTTTTTTATACTAACCGCCGTTGGTATTACCACAAATATAATGGCTGACTCCATGCCTGCTAGCTTATTAAATTGGCAAAAGCAAAACCATATTCCAGCGGTTTCTATGACTATAGATAACTCCAATGGTACAAAAAGCTACTACAGTGGAACAACTGCAATTGGCAACACAACAAAATTACAACAGCATAACTATTTCCAAATTGGTTCAATCAGTAAAACATTTACTGCTGCAGCTATTCTAACTCTAGAACAAAATGGTCAATTAAATATTAACGATCCACTGGGTAAATATTTAAAAAACTACCCGCGCTGGAGTAAAATCCCCCTCAAGCAGTTACTTAATATGACTAGCGGAATTTATAACTATACCGATGCATTGCCTATCATGAGCTTGCCTAAAGCTCAGCAAGAAAAGCTATACTCAGCAGATGAACTAGTACAGATTGCCTACAAACATAAAGACTACTTTGCTAGTGGCAGTAGCTGGAAATACTCTAATACCAACTATGTTTTACTGGGAATGGTTATTGAACAAGTCAGTGAACATAATATCGGCGAATATCTACCTTTGACTTTTTTTGAGCCATTAGAGCTTAATTATACACAATATGTCGATAATGGCTTTCCTTCAAATGTTAAACCATTTTTGGTTCATGGCTACCGTGACAATAAAGATGTAACAGATATCAATCTCTCCAGCTATGACGCGGCTGGCGCAATTATTTCCAATACCAACGATATTGCAAAATGGTTTCGTTTATTAATGAGTGGGCAAGTATTAGCCAAAACTCAACAGCAAGAGTTAACTAGTACTATTTCAATCGGTGAGCATAAACCTAAGCCGACAAGTGCAAGATTTGGCTTAGGTGTGTATGAATACACCTCTACCCAATATGGTAAAATTTGGTGGTATCAAGGTGTAACTGAAGGTTATATAGCTTTTGTTGGCTACCTTCCACAAAAAGACGTATCTTTTGCAATAATGACCAACAAACGCGATAGTGCTAACATTAATTATTTTATGCCAGATAATCAATTAATGAAAACTTTAATTCCTCAGATCTTAAAAACCCAGTAATCATGTCTAATTTTTTTAGTTTATGTCTGAATTTAATTCAGCAAAAAAATCCTGCACAAAAATGCTTGGGCAGCAAAGAACTTTATGCGCAATTAATTAACGCACCTGAAAAACTTTCCTTTGCTGCTTTACCTAACATACAAAGTATCTCAGATGCTGGACGACCTGAGCGCCCGCAATTAGTTCCCCCCTTGGAAGTACCCAAGCGTTCAATGGCAACAGTAGCTGGACATGCCAGTTTAATTCATGCTCTGGCACATATTGAATTTAATGCAATCAATCTGGCACTAGATGCTTGTTATCGTTATCAAGATATGCCAAGTGACTACTACCAAGATTGGCTGCAAGTTGCAGCTGAAGAAGCTTATCATTTTGAATTACTCGATAATCATCTAATAACTCTTGGCTATCGCTATGGAGATTTTGCCGCGCATAATGGCTTGTGGGAAATGGCGCATAAAACTGAGAATAGTTTACTCGCAAGAATGGGAATGATTCCACGCTTGCTTGAGGCTCGTGGAATTGATGCTATTCCAATAATGCAGACTAAATTAGAACAACTACGCGATAGTGAAGCAATAAAAATCCTCGACATTATTCATCAAGATGAAATCAAACATGTTAGCTATGGCGACAAGTGGTTCAAATATTTGTGCCAACTGAATAATCTCGATGTTGAAACCACTTATTTCTCCCTAATGCAGCAATTTAATGCACCCAAAATAAGAGGTAATTTTAATCGTATCGATCGCAAAAAAGCTGGATTTAGCGATAGCGAACTGGATCATTTAATCGCACTCACCAAGGACAATCATGAAAAAAAATCTTCTTCTCGCCATAGCAACAATATTTAGCAGTTTAGCTTTTGCTGACTGTGATTTTAAAATTATTAACTATACTAACTTTGAAGTAAGCGCTAAAGTTGGCTTTTATGGCAGCACCGAAAGTAGCATTCTAGTTAAGCCATCTGATACGACATTTGTCAGAATGAAAGGCGATTATAAATGCAATGATGCGACACCTTTTGGGACTGGTAGAGCTTATATCATGTTCCCCAAAGATCCTCAAGGTGCAGGTGCAAATTATTCACCCTTGGAAAGAGGAATTAACTTCATGGGGCGCTTTAGTGGTAGCGCAGGCGGAAGGATTATGCAGGCAGACAATGGTCAGCTTATCTGGCTAAATGCTTCGGGTAAGCCGATTAATGACACTACTTTTGAAATTAAATTAAACTTTACTGAACGACCAAATAGCATGTCCGCAGGCACAACTTAATTTCATAAACTATTCTCGCCAAGCAAGTGTGTGGCACTTTGATAAACTTTTAAACCAAAATCAGGAAGAGTCTGTAGCATATGCTCAATAATTTGCGACTGGGTCGCCTCGAACTCTTCCAAAAAAACCTCTTTACTATATGCATAAATTTGTAAGGGAATACCAAAAGGAGTTGGTGCCAGATAACGCACTAAATTTGAGTAATCATGGTTGAGTAATGAATTATTTTGCAGAAAATCATTCATATACAGACGATACAATGCCAAATTTAAAACTCTACGACGAATTTGTCCAGTTTGCAATTTATTTGCAACAAATGAATATTTTTGAGCCAAATTAGTCAATAACTCCAGATCACAATTCATTAATGAGTTCGTATCTACATTAATTGCTCGAAAAATCCTCCGTGCTTTACTATTTACCATAGCCTGCCAGTTATGAATAGCCTCTGCAGTCAATGCAAAAGTTGGGAGGCTGGTGACCGTATTATCCCAATTACGGATTTTTATTGAACTGATTGAAATATAAATAACTTCACCATCAACATTGTATTTGGGAATAACTACCCAATCACCACGTTTGATAATTTGATTTGCGGTTGCCTGAATACTGGAAATTAAACCTAAGAAAGTATCTTTAAAAATCAAAAGCAAAAAGGCGGAAACAGCACCAATTCCGGTAAGAGTTGCCCAAGGAGATTTATTAAGAATAAAAGAAACGTAAATAATTGCCGCACAACACCACAAGCCAAATTGCAACATCTTAACATAGCCATAAATAGAGTATTCATGCTGTTGATCAAATTGACGCTCATAAATAATATTGATCGCGCTGAGAAATCTTGCCAGCATCGTCGTAACTGCTAAAAAATATAATAAATATGCGCAATTGATCAGTATCTTGGCATAGCTATCTACTAGATAACTGGCTGACTTGGCATCAATTAAGGCGCTGCCAATATCAAGGATAATTGCGAAAATAAAAATAGAAATAATATTAATTAGACGTGCATCAGCAATTGCATTTAGAAAGACATATTGGGAATGACGAAAAATTTGGTTTACCCAGCGAGCAATAATAACGTTAACTAATTTATAAACCAAAAATCCTGCGAGCAAGATGCCAAGGCTAATTATTGATAACCCCACCAGTGTTTGCAGACTATGATCAGTAATACCGACTAAAATGGTTTCTTTTAATAAATTCTGAAGATTTAATGCGCTCATAATCCAGTATCTTATATTATAGTGATGCGGATTATAACAAATATCCGAAGGTAACTACTCAGATATTTGTTATGCGGCACACAGGATAAACTATTTAAAGCAGATAATGAGGCGATGAAGAATCTTTAGCCTCTAATTGAGTCTGTCATAGATCTTGTGCTTTTGTCTGATTTTAGTTAAACTAACGTTAATTAAAAGGACTTACAAAATGGCAAAAAATCCTCATCTTACTCAAGATAAATTAAATTTATTAGCTCAAATACCAGATGAAGTAATTGAGCGAATAGACCACTGGAATCGCGCTATCCTATTTTATTTCTGGATTGTATGGTGGTTAAAGTGCAAGAAAACAAGTCAATCATTAATAAGTCGATATATCTTGCTCTTGGTATTGGTACTGATGGCAATAAAGAATTACTTGGCATGTGGATATCACAAAATGAAGGTGCTAAACTCTGGTTGAGTGTTCTAACAGAATTAAACAATCGTGGCGTAAAAGAAGTCTTCATAGCCTGCTGTGATGGTTTGACTGGCTTTCCTGATGCAATAGCTTCAGTCTATCCAGAATGCCAAGTACAGTCATGTATTGTACACATGGTACGTAACTCACTAGCCTTTGTACCGTGGAAAGATCGTAAAGAAGTAGCTGCTGATTTGAAAACCATCTATTCAGCAGATACAGAAGAACTTGCCTTAGAAAATCTCGATGAATTTGCTCAAAAATAAAATGAAGTAGAAATCAGATTGACACAAAATTTAGGACACACTCTTAGTTAGTTAAACCCCAGAGTTAGTCTCTGGGTTTTTTGCATGTTTAAATGAAACTTATGCAACACTCTTGTCATAGAGATACTTTTGTCTCAGAGCAGCTATTTGAATTACCGCAGGAATAGTTACTCGATAAGCTGTTCCAGCAATACCAATTGCAGTCCAAAGCCCAGTAACTACCCATCCAATTGGTCCGACCAATAATCCAACAGTTTCAGTAAGAGCCATGTTTGCACCAAAGCTTAAACCTCTTCCAATTAAAGCTTTTAAAACAGCATTTACAATTATTACCGTTAATTGATATGATTTAAATCCACCAGCTCTAAATATTGCTTGAAAGCTCCCAACCATAAATCCTGAGGTGAGATTGCTTGTATTTTTTATGCCCACAGTATCGGCTAATTCTTTTAATTCTGCGGGACTCATTTTTTCAAGCGCATCAGCTAATATTTTCATTAAGAGATTTTCTTCGATTTTGCTGGTACTTGAATCTTTGTTATAATTAACTTTTAGCTTATCACAAACATCAATCAATACTTCCTTATACTCTACACCTTTTCCACCACGAAAAAGCGTAGCAAAGGTATTTGCACCAAAACATTGAATTTCTGCGGCAATTAACCGCCAATATTTTTGATGATCTGGATTATATTGTTTGTATTCCTGCGCAGAAGTTAACTCTTCAGTAAATCTGATTTCACCATCTTTATCATAAATTAAACAGTATACTAAATCGTTAAGGTCTGCTGATTTGATATTTGCAAGAAACTCAAGATCTTCATCGTAGCGGTATGCCATGTTATTTTTCCTCAATTAAATATATTGTGTTATAGTAAATTTTGACAGGTTATTTGGTAAGTATTAATTAAATGCATTTTAAATTTTTGCTTTTGAGGATAATTGGTGTATTCAAATCTCAAAACCCATCAAAATTGTGTAACATTGCTTAACTGTCAAGAGCATGATTTTAGCAAGATATTTACAACTCCAATAACAGCACGAATTATTTACTTAGTACTGTATATTTAGACTGATTTAATTTGAGAATTAATAAAACATACTGTAGTCCAAGTTCTAATTTATATAATTATCAATAAAAAAAGAACACATAAAGTGTTCTTTTGCAATATAGAATAATTTACTTACTAACTTCGACCCATGCAGTAGCAGTTTTACAAGCTTTGTCTTTATCACGGATTAAGGTAGTGGTATTAGTGTAGTTTACTGATACCAGACGAGTAGCATTTGGTAGTGCATTAATTTCTTTTTGCAGTTTTTTATTTAGTTCTTCTTGCGTATCAGAACTGTCAGTATTGGTAAATACCAATGATGGACAAACAGTCTCGGTAATGGGGTAATACCCCCTAAAAAAAGCGCTATTGATAAGTAGAGAGATTTACAATATCGACTAACACCAAAAAGGGTATTAAAAATGAAGAACTCAAAGTTTACTGAATCACAAATAATCAACATTCTAAAA
>JACCEA012557988.1_pt1 | contig 17429 bp, 13 predicted proteins | sample 7449851 | NCBI WGS metagenome assembly JACCEA01 (sample SAMN15323453, study PRJNA562643) | freshwater metagenome | isolation source: river surface water | place: USA:Blue River Watershed | collected 2017-08-18
ATAGCTTGAACTTGAGTTCAGGTTCACAGCTGGAATTGTGCTGATATTTGTCTCAAAAGATGCTATTGTTAGTCTTGTTTCACAGTTGATGAGATACATTATTCCATTGACATCGATCGACAATAAGACGTCTATCCCGTCAAGGACAAAGCTTTTGACAAAACGCACACAATTTCCATTATGAACATTGATTTCTGCAATTGTAGCAGCTCGCACTATATCAAACATGCGAATGATACCACTTTGATAACCACAAAATAAAGCGTGGTGAGTATTATGATATGCAATGGCAGTTGGAATGTCAAACTCTGATGCGAACTCTACAGTTTGAACTCCAGTATCTACATTCCAAACCCTAGTCGTGCGATCAGTACTAATAGTCGCTATTTCATTCCAGCCCGGTCTGGTAGCTATTTCCAACAATGGACCGACATGAGACCTTAAAATCGTTTCATAACTGTCAAAAATAATAAAATAATTTGATAATTTATACTATAGCAACTCCAACTCCAATGTGCATACCTGTGTTGTGTTACATCGAGTAATCCTAACGTTCCAGCTTTAGTTCCAATTACTAATTTTCGGCCTTGTTTACCACCATTTAGAATTTTCACACCTCCTTCATGTCGCGCCTCAAGTAGGAAGTCGCCAAAATCCATTGGCCAGATGCGTAAACGAGCATCGTCGCCTCCTGTCACGGCGTATCCATTAAATACTTGGAAAGTGTTTATAGCATCAGCGTGTAATTGAAACGCAGAAAGAACCTGCTCGGTCTGATAACAGATCTTTAAAACTATTCCCTTGTTAGATGCTGCATATAGGAAAGAGCCAGTTGTAGCATCTCTGACTAATGCGATATCGTGATAGATGAATCCTCTGCAATATTCATTCAAGAGAATAGGACGGCCAGACAAATGCTGCTTTTTCGTTCTCCACATTCTGATATTCTCACGTCCACAAGTAACTAAAGCGTTCTCAGACAAGGGATCAAATATAACTTTACTAATTGAAAAATCTGATAGTTGCTTAGCTGCAATACTAGGATGATCATTACTACCCGAGAGAGTAACATTGGATTGCAACAAGGTCGAAATTTGCCAAATCAAAATTTTGTGGCGACCTTTCGCATCTGTTCCCACTGTCACCAATTGTGCTTCGGAGGAACTAAACCCAACAGATACAACATATCCATCAAAAGGACACATAGTTGCAACGCGACTACCATTTTGCAAATTCCATACATATATAAGCCCGTTCCGCACATCTGTTTCCGCAGTGATCATAAACTTCTCATTGTTGGAAACCTATAAACCAGTTGTTAGTATTTCCTTAAACTATTGAAAGACAAAAACAACCTCTATCAAACCGATTCGATTGCGATGTCCTCGTAAAAAACTCTGAGCATATTTTGCTTCACCTGGTTGACGATCCGGAAAGGCGCGCCATAACCCAGTTTGTTGTTGATAGTTGTCACTGGAACTGATACTTGACAGATCCACCAAAACTAGAGTTGCGCCAACTCCACAAAGCAATAAGGAACTGCCATATATTAAAACAGCAGGTCCACATCCATAGCCTATTATGCGCTTCAGAGAGAGGTCACAGCGAGCTGGCGATGAAGTTGCAACGTTATCGGAGGAGGGCATACTCTCAATACGCCTAATAATAGGGGTGTCATATGTGATCACTTCGTGGGAAGAAATCTTTTGCTGATCTTGACTTTTAGAAGATTCTAATGGGCTGATCTCATGTTTAATTGCATCCTTCGCCGTTTCTATTTGAGGAGGCGCAGAAGGAGGAATGGAGTCAATGTTAATGGTACTGGACTCTATTTCACCTTTTTTCGGAGTTGAGTCGATGGGAGCATCATGATTCGCACTTGCAGATTCTAGCTCAATATCTGGAGGTGGAGGTGGCAAGGGAGCGTTAACTTTCTTGATTGGAGATAAGAGTTCCGTTCGGAACTTTGGTGCAGGGCTCGGTGCAAAGCTCGTAGCTGACGCAGGAAGGACAGACCTCCAAGGGTAATGACCATCCAAAACAAAAAATTCAAACGGTTTGCTTTGTGGTTTAACATTGAGTTCTTTGGGCAACATCTATATGAGTAATTCTAAAAATGCTGAAATCACACAAGAAATCGTCATTTTACCTTCCCACCATCGAAGTAGCCTAGTGGAGCACTGACGATCTCTCGGAGAATTATATTTGAGCAAGCTTGGATCCGCTAGGGTGGGAGAATTTACTGCAGAGTGATTAGAGCGCCGACCATGATCTTACCTTTATAGATTTTAATGTATATCCATCATTGGAAGCAGCAGGTGTACAATAGCATCTAATTATGCTGTCAAGATTTATGGCCATAACAAACCAACCTGGATGGATTGGAAATGGAAGGCTTCAAGAAGAGAAAAAGATTAAAGATTTTTGATACACAGGTATAGGAATGTGGATCTTACCGTAAGCTTCGTCCCAAAAACTTTGGCTCATCACCGTTATACAGTGTCGAAATGGAAATGCGCAGTGATTGATTGTTCTTTGTGGACACTTCAAAATGCATAGTGCTAATGTAAGGCTCTGGCAAGAATGCTTGAATGAACAAAGTTGGACCAGCAATATCCATATCCTGCCATGTGACGTGGTTCTTAGCAGATATTGCTCCACGAATACGATAAACGTTTCTTCCGATCAACTTGTCCATGGCTTCCTGCACATCTCCTTCGATGCCAATAGAGGCTTTCGTGTGTTTGGCATAAAATAGTATAGGATATGGCTGTTTGTACTCTGTGTATAATAAGAAGTTAAATACTCCCGAATTTATTGCAACATTTGATGATATATCGAACCATCTGAGAGCACTGGTAGTGGTGCCATGTCCTTCATCATTTTGGAATGAGCTGATTGATTCAGTAGAGGTGACGGAATATATTATCACCAATACTCACGCACTACTGATACCTTCCGACAAGCTGGCGAGCACTTCTCCGCTTCTGTAAGGAATAAATACTTCTATATGGATATGGTGTAGAAGCATTTGCTTGTATTGTTGCCGGCTTTCACACAAGCAATGAATTCAAAAAATTAAAATAAAAACGGAATAACAAACAACTGGTCGCACAAGTTGAACAAGTCTCTTTTTGCACATTTATTTTGTTTTTCCCTTCCTCCGTACAATACGGCGGAGGAAATTTTATTAGCGATATATGGGATAACAAAGACAAATGCTGCAGTTATTGCTCATTATCACGATTTCATTGTGCTGTTATATTTTTAGCTCACATGGACATGTAACAGAATTGGAACGAAGTAGGTTTGCGTTCCGGCAGCTTATGAACTGGTATTTGCCTTCCACTGGGAGGTGGATTGGACATTTGTCATATCCTCCAGATTGGTGTCGCGCAAATGCAATAGAGAGTATCGCAAATTACTATCTTTATAACCAGGATATTCTTTCCGAAAAAGAGAAGGATTATATTTGGGAGGTACTTCAAGAAACGCAAAAAGCACAAGGGTCTAAGTTCTATCAAGATGCTGAGTACTTTGATGATATCTTGTGGTGGTCTTTAGCTTATACCCGCGCTTATGAAATTGGTTTGAACAGAAAAGATGAACTTGCAGCGAATGAATTTTTGCAAGTTGCACAGGGTATCAATGACGTAGTGGCAAAGGATTCTTGGGAGGACTCCGTTTGCAGTGGTGGCGCTTATTGGAGCAGAACGTCCAAGTACAAAAATGCAATCACTAATGAATTATATATTGTATCCTCTTCAAGGTTGGCAAGATTAACTAGAGATAGTAAATTTTCCGATCGTGCAACGTTGGGACTAAATTGGTTGCTCGGGTCGGGTATGCTTCAAAAAGATACTTCATTAATTGTTGATGGACTTGACTCTGCTTGCAAACCTACTGGTGGAGTTTACACATACAACCAAGGTGTAATACTCGGCGGAATATCTGAATATTCCAATATCTTTCCTGCAAACTCTTCCTTAATAAATATTGGAGAAAGCATTGCTCAAGCGGTATCATCGAAGTTGGTGGATCCAAGTACTGGTGTACTCACTGAGGTTTCCTGTGGGGATGGTGCTCTCTTTAAGGGGATTTATTCCCGCTATTTAAGATATTTTATTGAAATGTCTTCACCAGACAGTAGCTCTGAGTTCGAAGATTTTCTTCATGTACAATCCGATTCAGTTTGGAACAAAGATCGTGATTTCGCAAATGGCTACTTTGGTAAGAGTTGGTTGGGCCCTTACGATTACAATGATCACAATCTCCAAGTTTCAGTATTGGAGCTTTTCGACGCTACATCAAACAATGGTTCTAGTGATCGATCGGATATTTCAAATGTGTCTGTTTGTGGAGATCATGGTTGGGTAGTTAGCAACAATCAGTGTGCTTGCTTTGCAAGATATAGTGGTAGTCGATGCGAAGAAGAAGATTCCCCGTGGAGCAAGTACTACGGCAGTGGTGAACGAAAGATTACGCTAACAAACGGATTGCGGGGGACTTTATTGTGCGCTCTCTCTCCAACAACCCAAGATCCTAACAAACAATCAGTGGTTTCATGCACTTCTGACGGAACAATGGACTTAAGTTATTTTGTTGTTGAATCGTCAGATTCATCCAATGAAATTGTTCGTCTTCGTACCAGTGCTGGAGCATATTTGTCCGTTCAAGACGATCCTGCTGTAGTTGCGAAGAAAGTTGATTCCAACACAGTTATAGATAGCTTGGATGACATTAAGTTTATTGCGACGGTGGTAACTCCCAAGAGCGATGATGATGGATATGAGATGTCAAATCCGCTTTCTTTTGAATATGTTTCTTTCCGTTCAGTTGCTAATAATAGACTTATATCCGTGAGTGGTAATCGAGGATCAGTTGAACTTGTGGATGATTCAAAGGAAGATTTTAATGCTGCTTCCACCCTTTTTCAAACTAACTTTCAACAAGCCTGTCACTGATCAAGTGGAACGTTAATTCGACATTTATTGTTTTAGAGGAGCAGTGGTATAATTTATTAATATTAACTTACAAGAATGGAAAGAAAGCATTTGTTTTCGAATGTAGAATACATAATTTTCTACAGCAGCCACAAAAAAAATCCCCTTCTGGCTGAGGGATGCGGCATCATGGGAGAGAGGCCACAGCAGCAACAGCAGCCCAGCAGCAGGCACACGTGTGCGCCTTATTTGTTGCGTGACTGCATCTGCCTGCTGCTACAGCAATGCAGATGCCGATGATGGTTGCAAAATCTAAAAAGATTTTTCCTGATCCTCTGTTATTTTCCCAACCGACGAGTTTCGACCTTCAAAATATTACACGTCAATTAAAATTAATCGCTTTCCAGTAAATAGATATATCCAATATCCAATTTACGTTGATTTTTTGAAACCATGTCAACCTCGGCAAAGAAATCATCATCCAGCAGTGTGAATAGACCTGTTCATGTCAGTATTGCTCATACTGGTTGCTTAGATGGATGGTACCTTAAAGCATGTCCAGAATCACAGCAGAATAAAGATACTGTCATTCAGGTGCGACGCATTGCTAATAATGACCGAGAGAAAGAAGACTTTGATGATGAGCCAATTACCAAGAAACCTCGTCGTGACGTTGAGAAATCTTCTCCACCCAAGCAATCAAATGATGATTTGATCTTTAAACCTCAAATAAAGGAAGTTCAAAATTTGACTGACATTCATTACCGAGATCATATGCAGATTATCCCTTTCTTTCATGACATTCCAAATGTAGAAGATCGAAAACGATGGATAGCTGATTGCATGCATCAAAGCGATGAATACTTATCGGACCGTGATGATATTGAAATTCGCTTCTTATCAATTGGCGGTGAAGTCTTCAACCGTCTGGATACCACAGTTATTAATCAGTTAATGGATGGACAGTATCGGCCCATTCGTGAAGTCTATCTTATGATTCCGGGTAAAAAAGCAGGAACGTCTGCAGCGAGACATACACTAGTGTTTAGACCAACAATCTGGACATACATGAATATTGAGGATACTTTGCCACCACCGAAGCTATTTTTAGATTTGGCTATTGGAAATCTGACAAAAGAAAGACCTTCTGATGGAGAAAATTCTGCATCAACGCCTTCATTGCGATCTTACAAGTGTCAGCTTGGTATTAGTGACACGAAGAAGGTTGTCATACAGATCTTTGACGATAATACTTCTGGTACCATAAGTAGAGAAAGTGCTGAGCAGATGATGACAGAATATTGTGAAGAAAATGGCAAAAATGTAGAAAAAATCAGAAATGATGTATCGAAGCGTTGGTTTACCCCAGGTTACTATAAATCTCTTTTGCAGAAATTAATTCGAACAAAGTGTGATGGGGTTAGATTGTTTTCAGGTGAAGTTGTCCCAGCAAGCGATGTTTTTGTCATCGTAGTTTTAGAGCTTTTTCTCGAACCAGGTTCGTTTGTTCCAGATATACAACGCTTCGTATCGGGTGTTGAGTCAGCTTTCAAACGTCTTGGAGTATCGGCAACTGAGGATTCATTTGCAGCCGACCGATTTGTCGTTACTGTGCTTGGAGCTGCGTTGGTTGCCCAGCAGCATTCTTCTTGGAAGCCATCCACATCACTAGTTCGTTGGGTTTTGAGAAGGGGAGCGAAATGTCGTGCTGATCCCCGCTGTTTTGCATATACGAAAGATACTCCAGATGAAACTAAGATGAAGCATCAACAATGGAAAGCAGCTTACCTATTATTGAAAGAGTTACGAAGTTTTCAAGGTGATATGAATCTATTGGGGCAAATCGCAATAAATGAGGGCAAAGAACGTAACTTAAGCGACGTTAAACCGTCCAGTTATATTATGCCGATCGAGCATTGCATTGATCAGCATTGCGTGACAGAAGTTGCTCACTTCTTTCCTTTAGAGAAAAATAGAGGCAATTCAACTTTCGACGAATTGTTTCAATATGTTTGGAAGCGTGGAACTAGTCGCAACGGAAGGTTGGAAGCATTGACAGCGGAGTCTATTCCAGAGGATATTCGCTGTGCGCAAAGATTGTTATGGATGGCGAAGTCTACATTACCAGTTGATAGGGAATGCTCCAGGAATAGCATGGGTAATATTGAAGAGGAGGTAATGCCTTATAAGATTCATGAATCGTGGATTGCCGGTTTGGTCGGAACAATTGAAGTCAACATCCAACAACGTCGTGTCTGGGTTTTTGTTCATCCTGAAGATATCTATAGATTGGTTGCAATGCGCGCTCCATCAAGAAGTAAAGCAGAAGAACTCGATGACAATTTAAGAGACGAAGCCATTGAAGCAGCTCGGGAAAAATTGAAGAAGGGCGTTAAAGTAAACAACGAATTCCTTGGTGTATCTGGAACAGTTTATTTAAGAACTGTCACAAATAAATCATTCATTGAAGATGAAGAATTTGATAACAACAACCGCATTAACGTGATGAATGATAAAGAAGAAGAAGGTGGTGATGGCGTGAGCCAAGAAGAAGAATACGTCTTTGAAGACGGACGACAATGGAATAATATGTGCCAAGGAATGAAACGCATTCCTATATATGACGACGATGACGTCAATACGTCAATGTCTCTGACCCAGTGCGTAACCGAAGCTTATCAATATTCTGGAAGCAATTGTGTTGTACGGAATTGTTTAGCACGAATTTCAAGCTTTTTATCAAGATTATCCAAAGAGATCCTCCATCGATTGCAAATGTATGTTCGCCCTATTCAGAATGTGATTGAAATTTACCGTATTTCAAGAGATGGTTCAAGTACTTATTTGACCGTTTCATGGAAAGATACCGGTGTATTCCATGCATTATTGCAGATCTCTGTATTGGCTCCAGCCGTGGTGAAGCCACTTAATAATTTTAAATTCTTGATCACAGACTTCTCGTTATGGAATGAAATCAGAGCGCGAATCTGTGAGCTGGCCACTTCTTTTAAGGACAACAATGTCCAACCTATGAAGACCTTGGGGAATGGTGTCGGTAGTTCTTGCATTCCTTGGCCAGAATCATGTCGTTTTCATGACCAACGAAAACTATTTACACATCAACAAGCAGCGGTTGATCAAATCAAATTTCGTTTCCAAACAGGTCGACGAGGGAATTTAATATGGATTCCGGTAGGTTTAGGAAAGACATTAATTGTAACAACCGTAGTCGGTTGGTTGATGTCGATGAATGAATTGCCACCTTATGTTGTATATTCTTTACCTTCATCTGCTATTGACAGTGTTAGCCGTGAGTTGGAGATGGGTAATCTCCCTTACGTGGTGCTAGATTATCGTGGAGCAAAATCAAAGAAAGGCGCTGTGACTATTCAACGCAATAAAGTGAATTTGATCCGTCATGATCATATGAGAATGGCCGGCGACAATGGTAGCGATCTTATAGCTATTGCCTCTGAAATGTTATTCATCATTGACGAGTTTCATTTAACTTTAAATGAAACTAAGCGTACATCAATTGCATTAGAATTAGCCAAGTTATCTGTGAATTTTATTGGCATGTCTGGAACTCTTATCAAGGATAATTCTCCTTCGGGTGTGATTGAATGGGTCTCTCAAGTCGTTGATTTCCAAGTGACACCACAAAATTATTGGGTAGCTGTCGCAGCACTAATTTCAAGAAAAACAGTGTTGGGTATTATCGAAAATCGTCAATTTATTCAGATCGACATGTCTGTTCAGGAACGTGAGCGCTATGACCAGTATGTGGAACCAAGATTTGGAGGTAAAGCAGTGAGAACCATTTTTCGTTCTGCTGTGGATGTGTGCTATCAAGTTATTTATCGAAAAATGTTTGAATTAGCTTTACAGGGGACATCAAATAAAAGCGATAAGCCCCTGTTTGTAGTATGTAAGGACAATAACATGCAGGCAAATCTTGCTAGAGATTTGAGCAACCGAGGCCGGAATGTTTTCTGTATTAGTGCCCATCAATCGATTACTCTGACCCCTCAAGACAAGAGGGTGTATGATATTATTTTGACAACATCTGCTCATAGTACCGGTTATACTCTCACCCAATGTGAAAAGATGATAACGGCGGTCTATTTCTCAAATCAGGCTACCAGAGATCAGTTGGAGGGCAGACTTTTGCGTGTGGGGCAAGTTGCAAAAGAAGTGCAGATTATTATTTTGCACACCGGAATTTTATCCTATACCTTAAATCACTATGAGGACGCCAGATCAATGAACAAAGCTTTGCAAGATTTGGCCGAAACAGTGATAATGTGATCATTAAGATGTTAGTTGCGTCATTACTTCATATTACACCATGCTGTAACATGATGTGATGCTTTTTAATGAGCAGTTTATTGAATGTATTTGGAATTGTTTACAATAGTTTAATATTTAGAATTAAAAATATTTGGATGTCCAATGATTGAAATCTTAATCACACTTACAACAACTCAATGTACTCAACGACTTATATCCTCAATGTGAATATTGTTGTCTACATTGAATCTATACTTTTCAACTGGATTGCCATTAATCAAGTGAGATTGAATAATTTCTTCCAATACAGTTGGACTGCAAGAGTGATACCACACCGCATCGGGATAAACAACTGCTATAGGTCCATTACGACACATTTGTAAGCAGTTTACTTTGCTTCGAACAGAAACCCCTCCCGGACCGACTAGTTGCAGTTCATTCAAACGTCGCTTCAAGAATTCCCACGATTCCAACCCTTCTTCTTTCTTACAGCATTTCGACTTAGTTGCATCAGCGCATATAAAAATATGTCTATGGGCTGCACTGAAACCTTTCCGCTTTGCTACAGCATCCAATGCTTGAACAACTTCATTTTGTTGGTCGCCATTTTTTACAAGAATTGGGGCGCGGATAATTCGCTTCCCGTCTTGCCGTTGCTTCAATACGACCAAAGCAGCGATTGCAGAAAAAACAAGTGTCGCCAATGACAAAGAACTCCCAACCACAGACTCCATGCGACTGAGTATAGATCTGAAGATGAATATGTATATTGGAATGTGCTCATTTTGTCATGATGGAATATAATGCAGCATATTATACCAGAAATACAATTCACCGGCCAGCAGCGCACACCACGCGTAGGCAGCGTCAGCAGGAGGCCGCAGCAGCAGGCGAGCAGGCGGAAGCACGAATTTGCGGCCACATTCATACAAATTTGAGCGGGCGACATCGCGCATATTTGTTTTCAATATTGCTGCTGTCACTATGTTTTAGGCTGTATGTGACCAATTATTGGCATTTTGAATGAAGTGATCGAAAATATGTTGTAATAATAAATAGAAGTATTTAATTTGATAAAAATTCATCTTGGCATCATGATGATGTGGCATCATGATGATGATGCGCCTGCTGGTGCTGTGGGCTGTGCTCTGCTGGCCTGCTGGCTCTGCTGGCCCCCTGCGCCTGCTGCTACGCATTGGCTGGATAAGCATACCCATTTTTTCATGAGCTTAAGATTGTTACACAATATACCATTCCTACGTATAGTGAATGTGACCAGTAATAAGGATGTTGATGGAGATCATAAATGCCTAAACAACAGATATCACTTAAAAAAGAAAAACTACTAAATACTTTATACTATTGGCTAAATCTATCAATGTGAAGTACTTTCGCGATCACATCGCTTCGTCAATACTTCTCATTCTACGTTTTGATTCCGTTTTGAGAGTGTCATCCTCATCTTCATCCGCCAGCAGAGCGGCACTAGCATCATTGTTGTCTGAAGGACCATCCAGCGCGGCCAACACTAATGGATCTGCGTACTCATAACCATTCGATAAATAAGAGAAGACGACCATAGCTAACGTCATCAACCCGGCAAGAAGAAAAAAATATGCTTGCAGATTGCCTTGATCAATATTGGAGGTAATCCACTGGTGCTTGGGATTGATATTGACTAGCAAGGTCAACGGAATCGTCAACCAAGATCCAAGAGCGTTAGTAAAGAGGTTGCTTGCCTGAGAAACAGATCTCATTCTCGATGGAGCCTGAGAATAGAAAAACTCCAATGAAGTAATTGACGCAAAGATCTCTGAAACTCCAATCAAAATAAACTGCGGAACTTGCCAAAAAATAGAAAGATTGCTCATTTGAGGAATATCGTCACAATCAATGCAATCCAAAGACAGAAGTCCACTTGGATCAATAACGGAACAAGTTTGACTGCATTGAGCAGGCTTGTCAACATCATCTCCAGCATACCACTTCTGGTATTGGTAAGGATCATAGTCATCAATATTGCGACATGGAGAAATATTATCTCTTGCGGATTGATCGTAATAGTCACCAGCAGCAGGCGATTGTTGAATGCGATACAATTCAATCAAAGCAGCAACAACCATAGCCAAAGTTGCGAATAGGAAACCCCAACCGATTTTACGCAACATGGAAAGGTTAGTCCCTCGATCCTTCAAGTAAGGGTACAACACTTGATCAGTGAAAGGCACAAGAATTAAGATAGCAACATTGTTAAACATATTCATGGCGGAGATTGGAAGTTGAAAGTCGCCGATTGTTGATTGCATCTGACAACCTTGAATCTGGAAAGCAGTCTTTGTCTGGCCGTATATTCCCCAATAAGGAATCATCACACCCAGAAATGGGGCTAATTTAGCAACAAATTTTACACCATCGACATCATTGGAAGAAAAGGAGCCACCATGTTCTTCCTTCGCCTTATCTAGAATGAAACCTGTTGGACTATGATCACTGTAGCGAGTAACTAACGCTTCGTATAGAATGCCACCGGCAATATTGAGCATACTGCCACTTGGGCGCACCTTCTTGTACTTACTAGATCCTGAAACGAAGACAGCAACTCCAAAGGTCATCATGATGGTTGGAATCAAATAACCAACGAAAAATCCCCATGGTTCACCACCTAAAAAAGGCAAACCATACTGACAAACGTATGCCACGAGAGAGTATGCCAACAGAGCTCCAAGGTTAATTGACCAATAAAAATACGAAAAAAATTGTTGCGACTCTTTTTTATCTTGAGGATACTTTGGATCAAATTGGTCTGCACCCATAGTGGAAACATTGGGCTTAATGCCTCCTGCGCCGAGTGCAATAGTGTACATTGCTAGGAATATTACTGCGGTAAGCATCGCACCAGGTACAGATCCGAAGACAAATAATGCTAAACCGATGAGGTAAAGACAAGAAAAATACAAAATTGTTTTATAACGGCCAAGGTACGTATCCGCGATGTATCCACCAATCAAAGGTGTAACGTAAACAAAACCATTCCAAGCATAGAATTGATTCACCGCTTCTTCATTACTCATATTCAATTTAGTCTGAAAAAAGAGAACCAGAGATCCAGCAAACCCATAATATGCTAAGCGCTCGCAAAATTCTATTGATGAAAAAAAAGTTAGTAGCCACGAAAAGGCATCAGTACATTCAACAATATCCACCTGTTGCAATTATGTACGAAGCGGTGGTATACAACACCGATTTCCGTGGAGCATGGAGGATATCATCCTCTTCAATCTTTGACAGTTCTTGCTTGGAGGACATCTTCTATATGAGCACAATCATGGAAAGATTTATAAAAGGAACTAAATGCCACAGAGGCACAACTTCAAGCAGCCGCCAACCGCCGCCAATCAATCCACTGGAAATGTTCCCAGTTCGTGTGTGCGTCCTAATAATACATACCATAGTTGGAATCTTCACAATACCGGAATAGTTTTGGTGCTATTCTGTGTTATTTATGATTTGAGATTGCATCTTTGGTAGTTCAAAGTGGAAAATTTTGACACACATCGTATTTGATATCAAATTAATTAATACATGAACTAATATACCACATTGATTCTCTAATAATACAAACACGCCACAAAATACATTTCCACATAAAACATTCATTTGAACATGCTCTCAACGCATTTACTTGTATATTAAAAGAAACATATCCTTAGATGCACAATACATAATACATGTGTCATTAGTTACAAAGACCATCTTCAACTACTAAAATATATACATTTGTGTACTCGCTGCAATATTATACCTTCCAGTCCATACAAATTTTAACAATTCTATACAAATTCTCCAAACTTCAAAGATTCATCAATATGCATAACGGTATTAACATGTACATACACTGGCATCTGGGGTTACCATCGCACACAATGGTAATTGAGCTGCAACGAGAATGATAAGGAATATTATTCAATTACAAGAACAGAAAACTCACCTTCTGTATTAGAAATTTGAATATCATCAATTGCAACCGTCTCGTACCAGGTGGTCCAATCACCCAAGATCTTAATTTTTGACAACCGCGATAATACTTGGATAATATCACATTTAGATGGTTTTGTCCATGGTAGCAAAACATTTTGAGAATCTTTCATCCATCCGCCATGCTCGTTCAACGCAATAGAGATAGTTTTTGGTTTACCATCAAATGCTCCATTTGGCGACCTGCGCAACTGATCGATGGTGTAGCCTAATGTGATACCTTTACCAACGGGGCCTTCACAAGTAGCACAATGTAACTCAATCACATTCACTGAAGGATCATTTAGCTTGGAGAAATCTCCAGAGAACGCAGCAATGTTAAATCTTATTGTACCACCATATGAGATACCGTGGTTACCGAAGAACTTTGAAGGGGCTTCAAAGTACCACAATGAACGATCTGGCTGAGCAGCTGCAGCAACATTAATGACGTCATCGGTACCAGTGATATAGTAATTTAGCAAAGCACCTCGACTATAGCGTTCGTATGTTGGAGTAACAACAGAAGCTTTATTACCAGTGATGGTCCAGTCTTCAGTGTTCAATAAAAAATTACTACCTACAATAGCTCCTGTAGGAGGGACCAACGTGATGGTACCAAATTCTGTGCGATTTCCATCAGTACTGCGGATACCAATAACATCAAAAGCACCCCATTTTTGGTTGGTTACGACATCCGGATTTGGGCGTCGATAGAAAACGCGATTTTGAGATCCCGTCACGATAACTTCACTTCCATCTTTGATATTCGTGATAGCTGGTCCATTCTTTGGTTCGTAACCATAGTTACTAAAGACTTGAGAAAGCTGATACAAAGAACCGCTGGCGGGCAAGTTTTGAATTGCGAATTTGTAATCAGTAGTAGATCCGTCGTAGAACTTAAACTTGATCAGAGTATCGCCACTTGGCTTCACTACAATTAATTGATGCTGGGTGAGGATACCTGTTCGTTGAATAACAACTGCTGTTGGTAATGGTGCTACTGTTGGGGCGGATGTGGGGATATATGTTGGTGTGTAAGTCGGGAAACGTGTGGGAAATAGTGTTGGAGAAGCAGTGGGGCCGCGTGTCGGCGATGGACTAGGTTTCGCTGAAGTAGGACTAACTGTTGGTGATCTGGAAGGTGCCGCCGATGGACTTGCACCATGGACATACAAAGCTTGATTCGCCAAGCACACTACTACGATTAGAATACATAGCAGGGATGACATCTTTGGGCCTAAAATTGACTTCGCTTGTTGAATTCTTGATCAAGAAATATTCCCTCACTACAATAGTTTTGAAAGAATCCTCGAATTACTAACAAGGTCAACAGAAATATTTTGTTCAATCTTTGAACATAAAGTTTGAGTTGTGCGGGTGAGTCGTTTCTTTCGCGCACAATTTGTAACTGAAGGGCCGAAAACTCGAAAAAGTTTCATATGCGCATCCGTCCGTATGGCGTGCGTCAATGATGTGCGCCTGTGCGTGCGCTGCTATATGGATTACCCCGCGCGCAGCAGAACTTGATGTGACCACCCACGTTTAAAAAAATTACATTGCAACCCGAGGTGTATTTTGTTGTATACCATGACTGAATATCAGAAAGACCATGATCACAATCACCCCCATGAAGAGGATGCTTTTTATCAGCAGAAATGCTCGGAAGGTTCGTCAAAAAAAGTTTTTGAAAGAAGCGAAAGGTACAATTTCACGAGGAGAGAATACCAAGAAGAGATAGCGCAAGGAATACCTTGCAATATCTATCATAGAAAGAATATAGCCATCGCACTTGCTTACTTTTCAATTGGAGTGGTGCAATCGTTCCCCTCCACACCACTCAACATCTATCTAGTTGAGACTTTAAATGCAGAACCACAACTACAGAACACGATTGGAATACTTCAAACTCTTCCATGGAGTATGAAATTAGCTTTTGGATTTTTATCAGACGCTGTTCCGATCTATGGAATGCATAGAAAGCCTTATTTCTGTATGGGATCGTTACTTTTTTCCCTGTCGTTTATATCATATTATCTCAACGGGAAAAACAACTTGATGCTGCTTGCTGTTTGCATATTTATGGGTACATTGGGCTTGATTCAAATGGATGTCATGGCTGACACAATGTGTGTACAACGATCCAAGTTTGAACCAGAGGAATCGAAGGGACAAATGCAAGCCACTTGCTATTCTATTCGATTTGCGGGTAATCTCGTTGGCGCCGTTATGGGTGCTACATTGTGCAACAAGAAGTCATGGGGATGGGGTTTGAGTTACTTCGAAGTTTGTGCTCTTACTGGGTCTATTCCATTTCTTTTAGTGACTCCTTTCTTATTTACGTAAGGAACTTTTGGTCGTTTGAATTGTTTATCGTTTAATGGTATCCTTCTTTTGTGTTATCTCCTTTTCTTCTCGACTATTCGTTTTTTATTTCAATATACAGGTTAAAAGAGAAATATACAACCCCAAAACACTCCAGCGCAAACATTGAAATGGGTTTATTAACTAGCAATTCAAAAATACCAGAGAAATCTCAGGGCCATTTCAAGAAAGCTCATTCAAGAGGCATTCTTGCTGAAGAATACTCACTACTCATTCATGATCAGCATGTAACCTCTTCTGGGTATCATAGTCTACCTCATGTTGATCTCTTGTCCCGTGATAATGGTAGTCAAAGTATTGAAATATCTCATGATATTCCTCCTCCTGATTACGAAAAAGATGAAACCGACCAAGTGCAATCCATTTCAGAGCAGTTATTCGAAATATGGCAGACTGTACAACTTAGATCTGTTTGGAGACCTATGACATTTGTATATCTTTTCAATTTATTCCAAGTACCAAATGTTGCATGGCAGTCCTACCTCCAACTATCATTAGAGTTTCCTGGTTGGATTTTGGGATCTACGGTAATTTTAGGGAGTTTTATGACCTTCGCTGGAGTTTTAGCATATAAAAACTTCTTTTTCAAATCGTCATGGCGAAGTATTTATGTTTGGACAGTTATGTTGACAACCTTCTTTTCATTGATGCAACTTGTTTTGATTTTCCAATTGAATAAGAAATATCTTCATTTGAACAACTACTTGTTTTCATTAGGAGACGATGTTATCTCAGCCTATATATCAGGAATTCAGTTCCTACCTCTGTGTATTATGTATATGAGACTTTGTCCAGTTGGTGCAGAAGGTGCAAGTTATGCGATGCTCACTACTTTCGGAAACATCGCGCTTGTCTGTGCATCAAATATTGGTAATCACGTTGCTGGTATTTGGGATGTTTCCAACAATGCACTGAGAAATCATAACTATCATGGATTGTGGAGACTTAACTTGTTAACTTCAACTCTGGCAATCTTGCCCTTATCAATAGTCTTTTTACTCCCAAAGGATACGGAGGAACAAGATAAACTTGCAAAATCTCAGGAGAGATCGAAAGTTGCGGGTGTAATATTCTTGGTAGTTCTGATTGGCAGTCTGTTATGGAATACATGCACCGCGTTATATCGAGTTCTTTATTAGACAAGAAGCATATGGTGTGGGTGGTATTATATTTTTGACTATGTCATACTGAATTTTCAATCGACATATACTCATTGCGACAATTGCAAAATATTATGATTAGAATCATCGCATTGGTGGTAGTTTTTGAACTGTATGATGTGTATAATTTAATTATGGTCGAATTATATTGTCATCTAACACGGCAATTTTATATCATATGAAGTAGAAAATGACATGGTTTTAATGTCCACTGTATATTTTCTTGTATAGTTGATTCATAGTTTACTACCGGAGTGATTATGTGTTGTGGTATGATTGTAGATAGTAACGGTTCATTGATTGCTTCATGCACAGAGAGGTTGTGCAGTTTTCATTCGAAAATCTTTTAGATAGTATTTATGATTTGGTATAACTCACATGAAATAGATTTTCTTTTCTACCTCTTGAGTAGCATATTTTACTTGATGGATGTACAATGTTATAATGTTTTTTTGTTGTGGTTATTTTATGTGAGTTAAAAATACTTTTTTTTTTTTTTTTTTTCCGTGGCCACACGCATTTAAGGATTTAACCGATATACGATGTTCTACAACAACTACATGTAAACAAGCACAATACTGGACCATATGCTCCTCCCGAAGCAATCAAAATAGTAACCGTTTTTCCTTCTAATTTC
>JACCEA011694958.1_pt1 | contig 17424 bp, 17 predicted proteins | sample 7449851 | NCBI WGS metagenome assembly JACCEA01 (sample SAMN15323453, study PRJNA562643) | freshwater metagenome | isolation source: river surface water | place: USA:Blue River Watershed | collected 2017-08-18
ATCATTTTACTTGTTATATATTTTGCAATAATTCCATTATATGCTAAGAAACTTACTAGAATATGGAAAGTTGTAGCTGCAAAATCTAAAGTAAATATTCCGTAAGGGTCTAATAAAAGTTTACCTATAAATAATGCACATGTAAATTTTAATGTATCATCTATTGCAACTCTTGCACTACCAGGCATAACTTTGTCTAACCATACTCTTGCTACTGCAACTTGATATACAGCGAAACCAATTAAAGTAACTAATATTGCTTTCATGTTATATGCATCTTCTTCAAATAATCCTCTTCCAGAAGCAATATGAGATAATATTAATGCCATACCGAATTGAAATATATCAGTTTTTAAATTCTCCATAGTTATGGGGTCTATTATTTTATTCATTTATATATAATTAAATTATATTTTTTATTTTAATTATTTAATATATACAGATATGGAAAAAAATTATAATATAAATGATGGTGAGTTAATTATTCTACTTGATGTTGATTATAATACTTTTTTAAACTTAGGTAATAAAATAGTTATTAATAAAAATATTAAATCAATTTATAATAGTGCCACTAATTTTAAAGCACCAATTAAGTTTGTTGAAGGAAATTATGATACAAGTGAACTTAATAAAAAAAATATAATTAAACCTGATTTTAAAACATTAATATTAGGTCCTATGACAAAAATTAAAATTACATATTCTAACTCAAATTTAAATTCAAGATCAACTTCGGATTTAGTTCTAAATAATCATTCTAAAGATTCTATTTATGTTTCTCAAGCTAATATTAATATTAAAAATATTGGTGATAGTCTTTTGAATATTAAAGTAATTAATCTTAATAATGTCCCAAATTCAAATAGTGAAATTGTAGAATTTAATAATTTAGTTTCTAATTTGGAAAAAACTAATAGAATTGCATCTTTTAGTAGAATTGAAAGTCCCAAAATTATTGTCCCTGAGAAAAAGCAATGTATGAAACTTGATAAATTCTTAATTTATTTAATATTAACTATTTTAATCATATATTTAATTTTTAATTTATCCAAAAAATAAATTATAATATAAATATATAAAATATATGTCTAAAAAAAATTATCCTAAAAAAATGCCTATAATATATAAATCTGGTAATAAAAAATCAGCTAATATTTCTCAAGAAATAGATAAAAAGAAAATACCAGATATAATATGTTATAATAAAAAAACTGGCGAAAATTATAATGATAATTTATATCTTATTAATGAATTACATAAAAATCTAAATTATAAAAATATCGATACTGATTCAAGTAATAAAAAAATTTTAATAAACACAAAAAATAATAATATTGATTCAGTTATTAATAATAAAATTTCTAAAACTACAAAAAATATTATTTCTAATACTGTAAATTCTTCCAAAAGTTCCTCAAATATTTCAAATATACATACTAATATATTAATGGAATCTAAAAATGTTACAAATGATAATATTAATAAATCAACCGATATATGTTATAATAAATCAAAAGAAGAATTATGTGAAGAAAATTATTATATCCTAAATGAATATTCTAAATTAAGAGACGAATTAGAAAACTGTAAAACTAAATCTATTAATAACAATAGCAATGCAAATACTGACGGTGACGGTATTACTGTTAGAAGTATTTATCAAATAATACCTCGTTCATATGATGCTGCTCTTGTTGTTGCTAAATATGCCGGATTAAATCCAAATAATTTAATTTTAGATTATTTTAATAGTAAACCATATGCTGAAATTACTCAAAGAGAATATTTTAATAATAGTAATAATTTAAATTCATGTTTGGATATTTTTAAATTTATATTATTAATATTTTTATTATATTTATTATTTCAAATAAAAAAAGTATAAATAAAGTTATTTAATTTTATTTAGAAGATTTAGCTTTAGTTTCTTTAGCTTTAGGTTGTTCCTTTGCTTCTTGCTTTGCAGGCTTTTTGGAAGAAGCAGCTTTTTTGGTTTCTTTTACTTCTTCTTCACTTTCAGCTTCAGAAGGTTGTTCATCTTCAGATTCATCTTCAGATTCTACTTCTTTGGCTTTTTTGGAGGAAGTTTTAGATGCAGGTTTGGTTTCGGCTTTTGCTTCTGATTTTACTTTTACTTTTTTATCTTCTTTTACTGGTTCTTCAGCTTCAGAATGAGCAGCTTTTTCTTCATCATTATCATCGCCTCCAAGAAGGGATACTTTCTTTGCACCAGTTACTTCTTTAAGCGTTTTCTTTGCAGTATCAATGTTAACTTCATATAGTTTACCATGATTGTGATTATCAGCTAGTTTTTCTTGAATTTTTTCAAAGTATTCTTCTTCATCTGTAGTTTTGGCATATGCACCATGAACTTTAGAACCATAAGAATCTTTAAATTGAGTAAAGTATTCTTCAGGATCTTCTTTGGTTTCAAAGATTTGAACCCAACCTTGTTTCATACAACCACCATATACACATCCATAATAATGTACGGTACTTTTTTTACTTGATTTACTTTTAGAGGCCATTTTGTTATAATTGCTATAATTATAAGGATTGTGTACAATATGTATTTTTTTCATCTTTTTTTATATTATATAATATGGAACCATCCATTTTAATATTAATTATATATAGTAATAATAATCCCGCATATGAAATTATGCATAATATATGGAAATTATATATGAATAATTATCCCGAAGTTAAGTCATATTTTTTAGTTAATGACCCAAATATCCAAGATTTAGTTATAGAAGATGAAAATACTATTTATTGTAAATTTGAAGAAACTTTAATGAATATAACACTTAAAACAATTTACGGTATGGACTATTTACTTAATAAATTTCCTTCAATTATACATGTAGTTCGAACAAATATTAGTTCATTTATTAATATACCAACCTTAATAAACTTTATAAAATTATTACCTCCTGAAAATTTATATGCAGGGCGTCCTTTTTATTTTAATTCTTCGAACAAAGAAAATAAAATATGTTTTGCACAAGGTTCAAATATTATTTTTTCAAAAGATGTTTCTAAATATATTATTGAATTAATTAAAAATAATAAAGTCAAAACTGATAGTTTAGTTGATGACGTTTTATTTGGTAAAAATTTATGTAAAAAATATTCAATATATCCCATAAAAACTTATATTATTAACAATCAAATACCATTTAATTTTAATGAAAATATGGAAAAATTTCCGGATATATATCATTTTAGATGTAAAAATAATGATAATAGATATCTTGATTGTCAAATTCAAATGGAATTATTAAAAGTATTTTATAATATTATGGATTTTAATATTGAATTAAATTCTAAACATATTCCTTTAATAGCTCAAATGAATAATGATAATAAACAACAAACAAATAAACAACAAACTAATAAGAAACAAACTAATAAGAAACAAACTAATAAGAAACAAACTAATAAGAAACAAACTAATAAGAAACAAACTAATAAGAAACAGACTAATAAAAAGCAGACTAATAAAAAGCAGACAAATAAAAAAAAAGTTATTATTGTAAAAAAATTACAAAAATAAATTAAATAATCATTTTAAGAGCATCATGAATCTTAGCTTCAGAAAACCCTACGACGGTTTTTACTTCTTTAGAATTTTTAAAAAATACTACATGAGGAATTCCTGAAACACTATATTTAGTACAAGTATGCTCAAATTCAGGATTATCAACATCAAGCTTACAAAATACTACATTTTTATATTCACTATTATCTTTAATACTTTCTAGAAATTTTCCTAGATTTCTACAAGGTCCACACCAATCAGCGTAAAAATCAAGTACAAGAGCTGCTGATTTTTCAATAAGATTTTCTAGTTCAGATACAGAGGAAATATGGATAATCATTTTAGATATAATAATAAGATTTGTATTATTATAATACTATTTCAATTTTTTTATATGTATAATTTTACAGAGCTACTTTTGACGTTATCGAGCTCTTCGGATTCTAAAATATAAGTATTACTAGTATTAACCTTTTCATTAGATTTATTATAAAAATTATGTATGAGCTTTAAAATATTATTAGAAATATCATGATTAGAATAATAAGTTGATGAATATTTAATAGTTATAATATTGTTTACATAATCAATAAAATAAATATGAGGTGTTTCTAAGTTATTTATATTTTCATAAAATAGGAAAGATAAACTATTTACTATTTGTGATAAATTTTTACTATAATATAAACTTGCATTGTTATTATAGAAATGATGATTAATATAGTTTGAATTTAATTTATTATAATTATTATTCAAAAATTGATATTTATCAACTAAACAAATAGTTATATGTATATCTAAATCTGCATTTAAAAAAGTGCTTGTTAAGTAATTTGAATTATGACAATTATTATTATAAAAGCAAATTAAAACTCTTTTTTTTTCAAGTATAAAACTTAATAAATTATCAATGTTATTAATAAATTTAATCATTTAATTAAATTTATATACTATAAAAAAAAATTTATTTTATCTCATTGATGGAAATTCCATTTTTTGGGGCTTTTCATCAATATTTTCTGTTTTATAAGTTTTATCTCTTAATGTTTCATAGAAAGATGATTTAATAATTTCTTTATTTTTATCAGGAAAACAATATGTATTTCCAGTAACACCATATTCAACGCACGTGCCATCACATTTTTCTAAACAAATATCTAGCCCCAATCTACCATCAATTTGATTTTCATATAATATCATATCTTTAAAAAGTACATCTTCTGTTAATAAATTTAAGGGTTTTATTTTTCTTAAATCATCAAACTTTTTATTATACATAATATTAGAATATGGTCTATTTTGTTTAAAATCCAACCTTAAACCTGTTAATGGTGTATTTAGGTAATCTTTTTTAACTTGTGATTCAATATTGTAATCATCTACTTTTTCATTAGTATCATTATTGAATGTTTCTTTATTTATGTTATTTTTTCTTTTTAAAAATTTATAAACAAAAATAATCATAACTATACTTATAAGTAAAAATAATATTTTAGTATTCGTATTCATTTATATTATAATTTATAAATATAAAATATATATGGAAAAAATAAATAATATAAATTATGACATAAAAACATTACATAATAATTATAACGAAGCATACCAATCATATCTAAATAATATTTCTCCAATTATCTTTATGAATGATTTTTTAGATAAATTAATACAAATTACAAAAAGTAAATCTGGTTATATAATGAGTATTTATCAAGATTCATATTTAATACTTGAAGCAATCAATAAAAATATTTTTAAAGAAAACGAATTTTTTATTCAAAACAATAATATGATAAATTTACAAATTGATTCAATAGTAACATCTGTTGCAAGAACTGGTATTTATATAATGACAAATGATTGTACAAATCACCCTCTATATAAAGAACCTTTAAGTTTATATTCTGATATAAAAACTTATATATGTTATCCTATTAAATATATGGATAAAGTTATTGGTGTATTAGGTTTAACTAATGCAGATTCATATGAATTATCTATATTAAATTTTTTAAAAGAAACTTCTTGTCTATTAGGTATTTTAATGAATAATTACTTAAATAATAAAATATCAAATAATAAAAGGTTTGTCTCATTTCAATTAATGGATGAAATTATAAATAATACAAATGATGGTATTTTAATTGTTTTAAATAATGGAGATATATTGTATCACAATAATTTAGGTGTTAATTTTATAAAAAATATTGTAAATGATAAATATACTAAAAATTTTTTAGATAAGAATCTTATAGAATTAGTTCCACAATTTGATTTTATTAAACATAATGGCGAAATAACAGAAAATAAAGTATTTAAAAATAAAAATATTAATTTAGAAGTTACCGATATAGATGATAAAATTGTTAATTACTCAATATCTATTAATTCTGTTATAACGAATAATATATTACATCATATTTTTTTAATTCAAGAAAAAGAATCTTCTGAAAATTTATGTAAGAAAAACCAAAACAATTTAGTTGCATTTTTATCACATGAATTAAGAAACCCATTGCAATCTTTAACAATGGCTATACATCTTTTACAAAAAAGAATAGATATTTTAGATGAAAATATTATTAAATCAAATAAAGTCGATATATATTTAAATACAATAAGTAAATCTTCTGGCGAAATGAAAAGAATTATTAATGATATTTTAGATTTATCAAAATTAGAAGCTAATGAAATAGAATTAATTTTAGATAACCATAATCTTGATGATATTGTAAAAGAATTAATTGATTCTTTCAAAATGGTTGCTAAAGAAAAAAATATTAATCTAAATTATGTAAAAGATAAATATGTCCCAAAAAATGTTTTTACTGATTTAACACGTATAAATCAAATTTTATCAAATTTAGTATCTAATGCAATTAAATATTCCAAAAAAGATTCTAGTATTACTATTAATGTATCATATAATAAAAAAAATCACGGAGTTACTTTTGATATAATTGATTCTGGAATTGGGATATCAAAAGAAGAATATAATAATATTTTTAAAGAAAATGGAACAACAACAAATTCTTATAAATTTGATGTAAAAAGTAATGGATTAGGATTATATTTAAGTCAAAAAATTGCGCATTTATTGGACGGTAAAATTAGTTTTAAATCAGAATATGGTAAGGGGTCGATATTTAGTTTATTCGTGCCAATTAAGCTCGGTATGTCTGTAAATTCAATAAAAAATAAATTTAAAAATGTTATTCATTCTGGAAAAATTTTAATTGTAGAAGATGATATTTCAAACTTAACAATGTTTAGATTATTATTGGAAAATATTAGTTTGGAATATAAAATTGACCTAGACATTAATTCGGTTCAAGATGGCCAATCAGCTATTGATTTATGTAAAGTTAATAATTATGATATTATTTTTATGGATATAAATATGGTTGGTATTGATGGATGCACAGCAACTAAAATTATAAAAGATAATTATGTCGATAAAAAATTTAAAACTATAGTAATAGCAACAACAGGCAATATTCTTGCTAAAAAAGAAAATCAAAATTTTAAAACATCGGATGATAATAAGTATATATGTTTCGATAATATAATTATTAAACCTTATGATGAACAAAATATTTTATCAATATTAAATTCTTATTTAACATAATTTTATCTAATATAAATATAAAAGACAATGGAGGATTGTACAAAATTATCATTAAAATATGATATTTTACTTAAACAAAAATGGAAAGAATATTTTGAGAGTTCTTGTATAGAAAAAAAACCATATGTTAAAGCATTAGACGAATATCAAAAAATTTTTATTGAAAAAGATATTTCATTTAAAAAATGTAATGAAAATAATAAACTCAAAAATGTATTAAAAAATAATAATACTTTGTTTGAGTGATTTAAATGCTTTATTAAATTGTATATTATCAAATTCAATTGATGATTCGATATTAAACATCAATTTATCTATCAAGTCAGGTTCAGCAGGTTTAAATAAAATTCCATCTGCTCCGGAATTTTTAAATTTACTAATAGCTTCTCTTGATGAATCTCCAGTATAACCAAAAATTAAAGTTTTATTTTTATTTTCTTTTGTCAAATTTATTATTTCGCTTACATTTGCACCTGTTAAAATATTTTCTTCATCTAAATTTTCTTTATTTACATTTGGTGGCAAATCATTATCTAAATGATAATCTATAAAAATAATATCGTAATTTCTTATATTATTTTTAGAAATTCCCCTTGTCCCCTCATTTACAGTTTCTACTTGATGACCTCTTAATTCTAAATAGTCCTGTAATATTGAAGAAATGCTTTCATCGTCATCAATAATTAAAATTTTAAGATTTTTTCTCTTATATACATAATGATTGTATTTTTGGTTTATTTTTTGTTCTGTTTCAGTAGTAATATTTAACTCCATTTATATCTATATTTAATTTATAAAAAATATTTCTTTTTTTTTCACAATTAATTATATAAAAATATGGAAAAAATCTATGTTACATTATACAGATGGGAAAATTGCGGATGGTGTCGCAGATTTCAACCTGTTTGGGATTTATTTTTAAGTACATTTAATACAACTGAAGTAAAAAATAAACTTAAAGAATCCAATTTAGAATTGTCTTTTAAAGATTACGAATATAATAGAGACAGACATATTATCGAAAAAACAGATGTACGTTCTTATCCAACAATTAAAGTAACTATCAAAAAAGATGGTAAAACAGATAATTTTACTCTTGAAGATAATCAAAGAGAAGTTAGTGCATTTATTAAAGCAATTTTAAAAAATTCTAGTAATGACTTAATTGATTTTGTTACAAAAAAAGTACAAGATGCACAAAATGAATCTAATAATAAACAAACTGGAGGTTATTTTCAATATGCAAATACTAAAAGAATGAGATATTATAAAGAGTATTTAAGATTAAGAAAAGAATATTTACTACTCAAAAATAAAAAATAATTTTTTAATTTTTTTTTATTTTATTTATAAAAAAAGTGATGAGAGCTTTTTTACTCGTCCTCTGCTGCGACGTTACCACCCTCCAGGCCTGCATCCAGGGAATCCCCGCGGAGGAAGTTCATCGCAATCTCTGGGGCATTGGTGTCAAAGCCAACCACGTCGAGCATGCCCCCGTCAGTAGGGTCAACAATGCTCTTGGCTGATGGGTCTGTTGCAATGACCACCATCTTCGCAGGGATGCCAGTTACCTCGCGATACTCCTTGAGAGCCTCGCTAGGATGGCGAGTGCCAGCATATGTCTCATTGTCAGTGTAGACCATGAAGACATCCCAGAGCCCCTTCGTCCCTCCAGATGACTTGAACTCCGCCAGAGCATTCTCAATGGGGAGTGAGCAATCAGTTGACCCGAAGTCACTGAACTGGGTGGCGCGACGGGCCACATCCAGTGTCATGTCTGGAGTGATGTTGAGTTCACGCAGAGCTGACCCAACCCCATAGTAGTAGCCACTGCGTCCTGCAGAAGTGAAGCCCACAAACTTCTGAGGAGACTCTGCCTCGATGCGGGCAAAAGTCATAGCCATCACAGTGGCTGCCTCATGAGCCGAGAGCTGAGGGAGCACCGGGATTGCTGCAGTCATCGACCCAGAGCAGTCGATTGCATGCAGGATGCGCTTTCCAGTGGGTGCAACATACTTGAAGGACTTGTAGAAAGCCCCCTCGAGTGCTGCAAGGACCTTGGGGTGAGGTGTCCAGGTCAGCTTACCCTTCTCACCATGTCCATTCCGGTAAGTGCTCATGGCAATGAGGATGTTGACTGGATGGAGACGAGCCTTCTTGATGACAGACTCGTTCTGCAGATGCTCCACCACGAGCGAGGTAGTCAGAGCATCCTCAAAGACACCGCGCGAGCTCATCACTCCCAGGTTGCGGACGAGTGCAGTCATTGGCATGGTGACCTTGGTCTGCTCGCGGTTGAGGAGCAGTGCACGCCACACATCTGGGTAGTTGAATGCCCAGGTAGGCATGACCTCGCGTGGGAGGTTGAACTCATACACCGTCTTGATGAGCTCAACGCGGTCATCCTCCTTGTCAGTCAGAGCCTTGACCTTCTCGACTGCCCCAATGTACTTCACCACAGGGCTCTCCTTAAGCTCTGGATGTGCATCCAGGAAGGCAGTTGCTTCAGCGGTGCCCTTGATGGTGTACTTTAGCACATACTGACCCTCGAGAGGTAGCGTGTCCCCGCGGAGGTGAATCATCCGGATGAGGTCAACAAATGACCAATCCTCCACAGTTGCCTTGCGGTGAGGATACTTTGTCACCTGGTAAGCGAGCTGCTGAGGAGACAGGCTCTGGAAGAGCTCACACAGTGCAGCCTTTGACAGCTTACCCATACCCTTGGACTTGCTGGCGACCTTGTGATAACCCTTCCAAGAGTAGATGTGAGGTAGGGTGCGGAGATGCGCTACCACCTTGTAGGCCTTCTTGCGTGTCTCCAGGTCCTCACAGGAGGATGCAATGGCGAGAGCCATCAGGGTAGGGTCCTGTTTAGGGGCCCGGCCGTCCTCATAGACCTTAGAGATGGTGTCAACCAGCAGTTGGCCCTTCCCGTCGCGTACCATACCCCGAATGAACTCCAGGGTATCCTCCGTCATGGACTTTGCGGTGGAGTAGTACGTGTTCTTGTGGGTGCCAAGGATAAGGGTGCGGAGGATGTACTCCTCATCGGATACCTTGAAGAGGTATCCCCCAGCCTTGCCCTTTTCCATCAGATGTTCCTTGCCCGCAATGGGCTTCATTTGGCCAGTCTTGCTGGCATCGTTGCTTAGAGCGTTGGCAAAAACAGTAAAAGATGACATTTTGCTTTGAATAATTTTATTTTTATTAAATAAGTTATAGATTATTTAATTTTTCAATTTTTTTAACATATAATAATATATAATGAATAACGAAACTTGTCATAAATTGGCTATATCTGTTATATTAGTTCTTTTAACAATAACAATGTATCAATATTTTTATTTAAATGCTTCTGATAATTTTCAAGGTAATTTAGAAATGGAAAATCTTGCAGAATTAGAAGAAGTAGATGAAACTGAAATGAAATCAAATATAGATATTAAAACTCCTGTAAATATGTGCAAAAATTTATTACCAGAATATTTGGATGATTCATCTATTTATGGTTATACTGTTGATGGTTATTTAATTAGAAATTTTGATGATAAAAAAAATTTCCAACTCGAATAATTTTCTAATATAGTAATATGATGAAATTTATTCTACTATCAATATTATTAACTATATGTGTTTTATTTTTGATTTATAATCAAGAACACTATGGAAGAATTCACGGTAAGTGGTGTGAAAAATGCAATAAAAAAACATTCGGTCAATGTATGGATTGTTTTAATTGTGGATTTTGTTTAAAAAGTAATAATAAAGGTTATTGTACTGAAGGGACAGTTTTTGGTCCTACTAATAAATTAGAAAAGTGCCAAAGATGGATACACAATGATGATTATTCTAGAAGTATCAACTTAACTGGAAAATGTTCTGATTAAAATTATCTTTCATCTAATTCGTATTTTTTTATAATTTCTAGTGGAATATGGGTAATATTTTCTTTTTTTTTTAATATTACCATTCTATTATCTTCAGTTTTATCAATAATATTAAAATATTCTAATACAACATGATAATAGTTTCTTGTAAGGAAATCATCAAAAATAATTAAACAATTATCACTAATATTATTAAAACATTTTAAACAGCATGCTACTCTAAATCTTCCATCAATAAGAATTATATCTATTTTATTTTTCATATCTTTGTCTAATAAATTAATTTGTTCACTATAATTAATTTTTTCAATTTCTGTTGCGTTTGGACCAGGATAACCAAATTTTTTTGAAAGTGTATTCATTTCATTTAATATATAATTAAAATTTTTTCTATCTTTTAATAATATTTTAATTTTATTATACCATTCTATATCTGATTCTACACTAAAAATATATTTTATATTATTTTTTTCGGATACTTTTATAGTTGACCCTCCTGACCCATATTCAAAATAATTAGTAGCATTATCAATATATTTATAAAATAATTTTAAGTCATTTTTTGAAAAATAGGGTTCCATATATAATTTATACATAAATTAAATTATAATAAGTTATTTTGATTTATCCAAATTAAAATAAGGAGCTATATATTTATTGATTTCTGATTCTAAAGTTCCAGAATCAATCGACATAAGAATACTAATAATTAATTCTACGTCTGTTTGTTTTGTTAAATCTCCATTTCCCATTTCTTTTAATAAATATTTTTGATGTTCCAATAATGTGTCAATACATTTTTTTATTAAGGGCTTTATTATTGATGTACATAGTTCAATTCCACTTTTATCAATACTCCATATAAGTGCATCTTCCATAAGTTGTCTTACTATATAATTTAATCTAGAACAATCTGTCGTATGAAACATTTGTTCTTCTGGTTTCTCTTTCTTATATTGTTTTACTATATGGTCGCCCAATAGTTTATCTAAAGATTTCTGTTTTGCATTATAAATTAATATTTCTACTAATTGTTTTTTATCTTCAGCATTATTAAAATCGAGATTATTTATATTAAAATTCTGTAATGGCAATAAAGCTGGTGCATTTTTGAATTTTTCATTTGCATACTTTAATGCTGACATTGATACGCTTTTTAATGCGTCAGTTGTTACTTTATTATTGTCTTGTTCTTTGTTTATTATTTTATTAGCATTATGCATGAAGGTATTTAATAATTCGGTTTTTTCACGGAGTAAGTCCGATTTCTCTTTTTCTAGATTTTTATATAATTCTTTTTCTTTTTTTTCATATTCTAATTTAAGTTTTAATTCTTTTATTTCATCAAATTTATCTTCTATTTTACAATTTTTTCGATGTCTATAATAATTATTTTTAAAATTAAATTCTGATTTGCATTTTTCACAAACAAAATTTTGATTAGTTTTTTTAATATCTTTACTGATACCAATATCATATGTCGTTGATACTTTATCGATACTTTTTGTCACATTAATTACTTTTTGTTGCATATTTTGTATATGTTTTTTTGTATTTTTATGTCTAGAATAATTTGCTGGGTCTTCTGTATGATAATCACAAATATCGCAGTTATATTTCATTTTTCTATATATTATATATTTATAAAAAAATTATAGTAGTCATTTTTAATGATACTTGTCGTTTTAAAATTATCTGTATCACTTTTAAAATATCATTTTTTACATAAAATCTTATATTTTTAAAAATATTTTTATATTAAAAGTAAATATACTAAATATTTTTTTATTAATATTTTTTCATAAACAAATAATTTTTTTGTACAATGGATTTATGTCGTTTTTAGCCATACACAAAGTTTTTAAAAAGTTGTGTGTAAGAAATCGCGTACGCGTTAGAAAGTTAATAAGAGTAATAATTCACAAACTTCCTGAACTATTAAAAGTATTATAGTATATTAAATTATTCTATAAATAAAATTTGCATACTGGAAGTTCGATTTCTTCATCATCTTGTTCAGGATTTTCTCCAACTAAAGTAATTTCAATAACTTTATCTTCCAGTTCTTTTCCATAAATTTCCTGAAGTATTGCACTAATTTTCATATTCTTTCTGTCTTCTGCTTTTTTAGGATTCATAAAACCTGAATATAACATTTTTTGTCCATGATTTACCATACTAATGTTAATATTATAATTTTTCTCAAAGTAATCAAATAATTCTTGAAGTTCCATATCTTTAAAATCGAATGAATCCCAAAGAGTAAACTTAAACTTACCATTTGCCAAATTATTTACTTGAACTGGACCTGGTTCGCTGAAAGTAAATAGTGGTAAAGCTAGGTTAATAAAATAGTTACGATAATCTTCTAGTTTATTATATTTTTTGATTATTTTAATGAATTCAATTGCAACAAGTCCTGATACTAAAGAAGTTGTAGTTGCAATTGCCGGAATAATTTTACCAGCAATCTTCTTAGTAGCAAGTCTATCAACTATTGGAATTCTATAATTGTCAGCTCTTAGGTTAGAAAAACTATGTACAAAATCAATATGATAATTTGAATCATTATCTTTTTCGAATTCATTAATTTGTAGTTTCTTCGTAATTGTAGATGCTAGTTCATTAATTTTGATATTAAGTTCAGTTCTATCTAAACTATTTAGTCGAGCTTCATCAATCTTCTTTTGTTCTTCTTCACTTGAACCGATTTTCTTTTCAGATTGATTATAATCAATTACTTTATCTTTTAGCATTTTTACAATAATATCAATAATTTGTGATTTATCAAATTGTGAAATATCAATATTGCACATAAAACTTCTAAGAATAGTATTTGATAGGATGAACATTATATCATCTTCATTGTTATAATCCCAATTTTTATATTGAGGGAATTTTTTAGTTCCAGACCAGAATTTTTGCCCCATATCATTTACATCATCTTCTGGATATTGTTTGATTAAATCACGAATTTGATGATTAAAGAGTTTGTACCATTTATTGTGAGAATATTTAATACAATCCTCTAAACAAGTTGGCATAGTTTCTCTTAGTTCTTTTAAATCTTGATAAAATTCTTCAAGTTCAAGTAAAGTTAGAGTATCAAGATATTTATCTTTTTTATCTAGATAAGTATTTACTTTTTCTGGAATTTTAACAAACATACCTTCAAAATTATCACGTGCATATTGAATAGTATGTTCAATTTGGTAAGGGAAGTTTTTGAGTGTACATACTGCAAATCCTTTTTCAGGAGGGTCTGCTTGACTTCCATATGTTTCAGTAAGATGAGGAACAATAGTTTGCACATTACCTTTTGCTCCTAGTGTACCAGATTCTAAGAGAGCCTTTTTATTTTTAATACAAAGGGAATCAACAAAAAGACGAGCACTTACATTATCAAGAGCATTCGCTACACAAGTTAGAGAATTAAAGAAGTCATGATTATATATAACTTCAGTATCTTCTCCAACTTTATTCTTATGCACTTCTACTTTGATATTTGGATTCATTTTCATTGCTTCTCTTCCGGCAACTTCTGATTTAAACTTACCAATATCGTGATTTCTGAATAGAAATTGTCTATTAAGGTTTGATTTTTCAATAGTATCCATATCAGTAATAACCATATTTCCAACTCCCATCATACTAAAATTTTTAAGATGTTCACACCCGATTGCACCTGCACCAACAATAAAAATTTTTGAATCCATAATTTTCTTTTGAAGTTCACTACCAAAAATTACTTCTTGACCATAATATCTAGAACTCATATCAACATTTGGATTAACTTCTGCTAATTTAAGTTCATCAAAGTATAGGAATTGATTAATAGGAGTAAATTTTCCTGAAATTGCTTTCATACTTTCTTGAGCAACAATTGAACCAATCACTGATTGAATTGGACAGAAACTTCCATTTTTAGAAGAATTAAATTTTTGATAGAGTTCTTCTTGATTTTTATTTTGTGCATTTAATTTATATTTTTCAGGATAATGATGATTTAGAAATAGATTATGACAAAAAGTAGTGTGTTCCGGATTATATGCATCAAAACTTACTACTTTATCAGATTTATCTAAACAAGTTTCTAAATCTTCAAAATTAAGAGTCATAGTATTTTTAACTTGTTCAAAAGTAGTTTCGATAACTAGTTTATTTTTAATATTTTCCGAAAAGAATTCAGATTTATCAATAATAAATTTAGTAGATGTAAGTACTTTTAATACTGACGTATTCAGAATATTATTTTTTTCTTTAATATTAATAATATCATCTCTAGCTAGATTGTGGTCAGAAGCAGTTTCAATTAGAATCTTATCATCTTTAGTTAATTCTATTTTTGTAATAGTACCTGTTTTAACTTCTTCTCCATCTGTATCAAGAACCGAAAAATTTTCACCAAAATCACAAAAGATTTGTCCTAACATACCAAGTGTTGAACATGCAATTGTTTTCTTACCATGACTACGAAGATTTTTATTAATAATAATTATATCATCAAGAGAATGGTTATCATAATTGCACATAATAACTAATTCGCATTCAATAGAATCTTTTTGAAAATTCTTAGAAATATTAATTTCAACATATGGATTTAGTTCACGAAGTTTATCAAGAATAGTAGATGCTCTGTTTTTTCCAATATCTTTTTCAGAAAAGTAATAAGAGCTAGATAAATCCTTTTGATTAATATTATGATTATCATGAATTAGTACTTTTTTAATTCCACCAAGTACTAAACACTTAGCTACTTCAGTACCAAGTCCATCCATACCAGAAATCAGGACAGAAGACTTTGTAATTTTTTCCATTGCTTCCTTTCCCATTACATAAATTTGACGAGAATAAAGGTCTGTATCAATATTAGCTGACATTTTTTATATAAATAAATATTAATATTATGGGTTTTTAATTCAATTTTTTGAAAACTAAATAAAAAAATCTATCAATTCCAGGTCTTTTCAACATCAATAGTAACATCATCATCTCCTCTCTTAAACTTCATTTGGAAAGGTAGAGAAAATGAATCAAAAATGTCATGATATTCTTTTGGAACATCAAATCCATGAATACCTGACATTGAAATTTCTGTAGATTCTGGATTAGTTTTAGTATAAATATTTAGTTTTTCACCATCAAAATATCTAAATTTATTTATAATAACTGAAGCAACATTCTTAATAGAACCACAATGTTCAACAAATTCAAAATCCTGTAAATCAGGTACAGACCAAGATGCTTTAATTGTAATTGCAGTTATACGATCTTCAATTTTAGAATTGATAAACCATTGTGGTGCATTGTGATGACTTGAACCCATTACTGCATCAATTTTACAAGGACCTGATTTAAGTAATTGTTCAAACCAATCATCAAATGGAGTTGCTTTACCAGTAGGGAACATACAAGTTGTTACATCTTCTTTAGATTTATAATCGATAATTGTATCACATTTACCTTCACACATAAGAAATTCATCATTATATGCCTTACCCTCTAGAAGATATTTCTTCATATCTGAAATAGCTACATTCCATTCTTCAGAGTTGTCAGGTTCAATTGTTCGAGTAAATTCTTCATGATTATCATCAAAAGACCTCCGATGTACAGTAAGTCGATAAGGGTTTATATTAGATTTATCAGATGTTGTCTTAGTTGAAGTTATGGCATCGCGATATGACTTAACTCCAGGAGTAACTGGTAGACTAGAAGTCTTTACTGGATTTGAAGGAGATGGTGCTGGACAATGATATACAAGTGGTTCAGTATCATTAACTACTTTAGCAGACATATAAGCTGTCATTGTTGAAGAAGGTAGTGTAATATAAGCCATAATTTGCATACTACGTACCTTTGAAAGTAGTACATTGTTATTTTTCCAAGTAGAAGCACGATCTTCAAGCGTGACAGCTGGAATTTGCCAGTTAGTATGCCATGGAATTGCCTTAAGAGCTGTCATAGGTGGAAAGGCGCGATACGCATAAACCTTAGGCACAGTACCCTTACCAGTATGGTCTACTAGAAATAGACCCGCGCTCTTAAGCATATTCTGAACCACCCTGAAGGGATTATAGGGAATATTCCACTGCTTTGCCCAGAAATATGGTGTATCCGTGCGATTGGTAAAATCTCCTCCACTAGGAATTGGTCCATAGAGAAGCTTATGAAAATGGTACTTATGTACAGTCCCATCTCCGCTCTCAAACTCAATCACTTCATAATATCCCGGGAGTTTTACTGAAGTGTAAAGATTGCTTGGATTCCAAGACACAATTGCTTCTTCAACCTTCTTAAGAAGCATGTGGACAACGTGGACGACACCAATACCAAAATATGTAGGCTCGAAAGTAGTGTTA
>JACCEA011945342.1_pt1 | contig 17424 bp, 25 predicted proteins | sample 7449851 | NCBI WGS metagenome assembly JACCEA01 (sample SAMN15323453, study PRJNA562643) | freshwater metagenome | isolation source: river surface water | place: USA:Blue River Watershed | collected 2017-08-18
CTCGGCGGTTCGACCCGTCGTTACGCCGGTATCGGTGACATCATCGTCGCAACCGTGAAGGACGCTATCCCCGGCGGAAACGTGAAGAAGGGTGAGGTCGTCAAGGCCGTCGTCGTTCGCACCGTCAAGGAAACCCGTCGTCCCGATGGCTCGTACATCAAGTTCGATGAGAACGCAGCCGTCATTATCAAGAACAAAGAAGGCGACCCCCGCGGTACCCGTATCTTCGGACCCGTAGGCCGCGAGCTTCGTGACAAGAAGTTCATGAAGATCGTGTCGCTCGCACCGGAGGTGATTTAGTTCCATGGCGAACATCAAGAAGGGTGACCTGGTTCAGGTCATCACCGGCAAGAGCCAGAAGAATGGCGGAGACCGTGGCAAGCAGGGCGAGGTGCTCGAGGTAATCACCGCGACCAACCGCGTTGTTGTCCAGGGCATCAACTTTGTTACCAAGCACGTGCGTGTTGGCCAGTCCAGCAACGGCACCAAGACTGGTGGCATCGAAACCGTCGAGGCTCCCATCCACGTGTCGAACGTGGCACTCGTAGACCCCAAGACCAAGAAGCCCACCCGCGTTGGTTTCCGTCTTGAGACCGTTGAAAAGAATGGCGTTTCCAAGACCGTACGTGTCCGTTACGCCAAGAAGTCAGGTGAGAAGATCTAATGACCGCAACTGCAGCGGCTGGCAAAATCCAGCCTCGTCTTAAGTTGAAGTACCGCAGCGACATCACCGCTGCACTGACCTCGGAGTTCGGTTACACGAACCCCCACCAGGTTCCCCGCCTTGTCAAGGTTGTCGTGAACACCGGTGTTGGTGAAGCAGCACGTGACTCGAAGGTCATCGACGGCGCAGTCCGCGACTTGACCCTCATCACCGGCCAGAAGCCTCAGATCAACATTGCTCGCAAGTCGATTGCACAGTTCAAGCTGCGTGAAGGCATGCCCATTGGTGCACACGTTACCCTTCGTGGCGACCGTGCCTGGGAATTCCTTGACCGCCTGATCTCGCTGGCTCTTCCCCGTATCCGCGACTTCCGCGGTCTCTCGGACCGCCAGTTCGACGGCAACGGTAACTACACCTTCGGTCTTCAGGAACAGTCCGTGTTCCACGAGATCGACCAGGACAAGATTGACCGTGTTCGCGGTTTCGATATCACTATCGTGACTACGGCCAAGACGGACGACGAGGGTCGCGCTCTGCTGCGTCACTTCGGCTTCCCGTTTGTGAACAAGACCAACTCATAACCCCATCATCATCAAGGTCGGCTCTCGTGTAACGGGTGTCGAAACCGGATGGAGAACAGGAAAACAACACAATGACAATGACAGATCCGGTCGCAGACCTGCTGACCCGTCTGCGCAACGCGTCGCGTGCACACCACGACAGCGTGACTCTTCCCGCAAGCAAGATCAAGGCTGGTATTGCCTCGATCCTGAAGCGTGAAGGTTACGTTGCCGACTGGAAGCTCGAGCCCGCTCGCGTTGGCGAAAACCTCGTTATCACCCTCAAGTACGGCCAGGAGCGCAAGTCGGCAGTTGCCGGCCTGACTCGTGTGTCCAAGCCCGGTCTCCGCGTTTACGCGAAGTCCACCGAAATCCCCACCGTTCTCGGTGGCCTCGGTATTGCCATCCTGTCCACTTCCTCGGGTCTTCTGACCGACCGTGAGGCCAAGAAGAAGGGCGTAGGTGGGGAAGTCCTCGCCTATGTGTGGTAATTCGCTATGTCACGTATTGGTCGTCTCCCCGTAGAAATCCCCGCCGGAGTTACCGTCAGCGTTGCTGACTCGGTCGTCACCGTCAAGGGCCCCAAGGGTGAACTCACTATCGCAATCGCAGCCCCCATCCAGGTAGCTGTCGACGGCAACCAGGTTCTGGTTACCCGTCCCGACGACGAGCGCCTTTCGCGCTCGCTCCACGGCCTCACTCGTACCCTCATCTCGAACGACATCATCGGTGTCACCGCGGGGTACACCAAGGGCCTCGAGATCGTCGGTACCGGTTACCGTGTCGCACAGAAGGGTGAAGGCGTCGAGTTCGCACTCGGTTACTCGCACCCCATTGCGATCGATCCTCCCGCAGGAATCACCCTGACCGTCGAAGGCAACAACAAGGTCATCGTCAGCGGCATCTCGAAGCAGGCTGTCGGTGAGGTTGCTGCCAACCTCCGCAAGCTGCGCAAGCCTGAGCCTTACAAGGGCAAGGGTGTTCGTTACGCCGGCGAAGTTGTCCGCCGCAAGGCCGGAAAGGCTGGTAAGTAATCATGGCTGTAAAGTCAAAGTCCGTTTCGCGCGCACGTCGCCACTTCCGTCTTCGCAAGAAGATCAGCGGAACCCCGGCACGTCCCCGCCTCGTTGTAACCCGTTCGGCACGTCACCTCTTCGTGCAGATCGTCGACGACACCCAGGGTCACACCCTGGCTTCGGCCTCGACCATGGAAGCAGACTTCCGTGCATCGACCGAGGACAAGTCGGCCAAGGCCCGCAAGATTGGTGAACTCGTTGGTGAGCGCGCCAAGAAGGCTGGCATCACTGCTGTTGTCTTCGACCGTGGCGGTAACCGCTACGCCGGCCGCGTTGCAGCCGTTGCTGAAGGCGCACGAGAGGCAGGGCTGACACTGTGAGCGAAAACACTAAGGAGCAAGCTGTGGCTGCTGAGGAAACTGTGGCACCCGAGGCCGAAGAAACCGCTTCGCGCGGTGGACGCGGTGGCCGTGACAACCGCGGTGGCGGACGTGGCGGTCGTGACCGCGCTCCCCGCGAGGTTGAGAAGAGCCCCTTCGTAGAGAAGGTCGTCGCCATCAACCGTGTATCGAAGGTAGTCAAGGGTGGTCGTCGCTTTGCGTTCACCGCTCTGGTTGTCGTCGGTGACGGTAACGGTATGGTCGGCGTTGGCTACGGCAAGGCTCGTGAGGTTCCCCTCGCGATCTCGAAGGGTGTCGAGGAAGCAAAGAAGAACTTCTTCCGCGTTCCCCGCTCGGGCGCAACCATCCCTCACCCCGTTCAGGGTGAGGCCGCAGCTGGCGTCGTTCTGCTTCGCCCCGCTGCTGCCGGTACCGGTGTTATCGCCGGTGGTCCCGTTCGCGCCGTACTCGAGGCTGCTGGTGTCCACGACATCCTCAGCAAGTCGCTCGGTTCGTCGAACACCATCAACATTGTTCACGCCACCGTTGCTGCACTGAAGATGCTCGAAGAGCCTCGCGCAGTTGCCGCTCGTCGTGGTCTGAGCTTCGAAGAAGTAGCCCCCGCTCGCCTGGTGCGCGCAGAGGCTGACGCGAAGGCAGGTGCGTAATGGCTCAGCTCAAGGTCACCCAGATCAAGTCCGTCATCAGCGAGAAGCAGTACCAGCGCGAGACGCTGCGCAGCCTCGGACTGAAGCGCATCGGCCAGACGGTTGTCCGTCCGGACGACGCCGTTAACCGCGGTTACGTTCGTACCGTCGCTCACCTTGTGAAAGTCGAGGAAATTGACTAATGGCTGAAGAAAAGAAGGCTCCCGCAGCGAAGGCTGCTGCTGCCAAGGCTCCCGCCGCAGAAAAGGCACCCGCCAAGGCTGCTGCCGCTAAGGCTCCCGCCAAGGCTGCTGCTGCAACCGAGGAAGCTGCTGCTCCCAAGGCTGCCGCAAAGAAGGCTCCTGCAAAGGCTGCTGAGATGGCCGAGAAGGTTCAGGTTCTGAAGCTTCACCACCTGCGCCCCGCCGCCGGATCCAAGAAGGAACGCACTCGCGTTGGCCGTGGTGAAGGTTCGAAGGGTAAGACTGCAGGTCGTGGTACCAAGGGTCAGAAGGCTCGTTACCAGGTCAAGGCAGGCTTCATGGGTGGTCAGCTTGACTTCGTCATGCGCGCCCCCAAGCTCCGCGGTTTCACCAACCCCTTCCGTGTCGAGTACCAGGTTGTTAACCTGGCTCGTCTGGCCGAGCTCTACCCCACCGGTGGCGACGTAACCGTTGCTGACCTCGTGGCCAAGGGCGCAGTTCGCAAGAACGAGAAGGTCAAGGTCCTCGGAGACGGTGACATCTCGGTAAAGCTCAACGTTCGCGTAGACAAGGTCTCGCGCTCGGCAGAGCAGAAGATTGTTGCCGCTGGCGGTTCAATCGCCTAGTTGCTGAAAGGGCCGGGGGTAACCCCGGCCCTTTTCCGCTACCTTTAGAAGGTCGCCTACTGCGACCACAGATTCACAGGAGGCCTCGTGTTCGGTGCAATTCGACGCATTATGGGAACCCCCGATCTTCGTCGCAAGATCGGTTTCACTCTCGGCATTATTGTGCTGTTCCGCCTCGGGTCATTCATCCCCGCCCCGTTTGTTGACTTCGCCAATGTCCAGGCGTGTCTGAACGGTAACGCGGGCACCACCGGCCTCTACGAGCTGGTGAACCTCTTCAGCGGTGGAGCACTGCTCCAGCTGTCAATTTTCGCACTGGGAATCATGCCCTACATCACGGCATCGATCATCACCCAGCTGCTGCGCGTGGTCATTCCGCACTTCGAAACCCTGCACAAGGAAGGCCAGGCCGGTCAGGCCAAGCTGACCCAGTACACCCGTTACCTGACGTTGGGTCTGGGCGTTCTGCAGTCCACCACCCTCGTCACCGTCGCACGCAGCGGCGCACTCTTTGGCTCGAACACCGGCATTGCCGAGTGCTCGCAGCTGATCGTCAACGACTCGTGGTACACCGTTCTGCTCATGGTCATCACCATGACCGCAGGCACCGGCCTCATCATGTGGTTCGGTGAAATCCTCACCGAGCGCGGCATCGGTAACGGCATGTCGCTCCTCATCTTCACCTCGATCGCCGCTGGATTCCCCACCTCGCTGTGGGCCATCGCAAACAGTGAAGGTTTCAACGTCTTCCTGCTTGTTGTCGGCATCGGAATCCTCATCATGGCTGCCGTCGTGTTCGTGGAACAGTCGCAGCGCCGCATCCCCGTGCAGTACGCCAAGCGCGTTGTCGGCCGCCGCACCTACGGCGGAACGAACACCTACATCCCCATCAAGGTGAACCAGGCCGGCGTTGTCCCCGTGATTTTCGCCTCGTCGCTGCTGTACTTGCCCGCGCTGATCGCACAGTTCAACCAGCCCGCCGCGGGGGAAACCGCCCCCGACTGGATTGTCTGGATCCAGAACAACCTGACAAGCGGCGATAACCCGCTGTACATGGCGATGTTCTTCCTGCTGATCGTGGGCTTCACCTACTTCTACGTCGCCATCACCTTCAACCCCGTTGAGGTTGCCGACAACATGAAGCAGTATGGCGGATTTATCCCCGGTATCCGTGCGGGTCGCCCCACCGCGGAGTACCTCGACTTCGTGTTGACCCGCGTGACTCTTCCCGGTTCGCTGTACCTGGGTATCGTCGCTCTGATCCCGCTGATTGCTCTGGCCACCATTGGTGCGAACTCCAGCTTCCCCTTCGGCGGAACCTCGATCCTCATCATCGTCGGTGTTGGTCTGGAAACCGTCAAGCAAATTGACGCCCAGCTGCAGCAGCGCCACTACGAGGGACTGCTCAAGTAATGGTGCGCATGCTTCTCGTGGGCCCTCCCGGTGCAGGCAAGGGAACCCAGGCCGTTTTGCTGGCCGAGACCTTTGGCATTCCCGCAATTTCGACGGGTGACATCTTCCGCGCCAACGTGCGTGACGAAACTCCGCTCGGTGTCGAGGCCAAGTCCTACATGGACCGCGGAGCCTATGTCCCCAACGAGCTGACCAACGCGCTCGTGGCCGACCGCTTGACTCACGCCGACTGTGAACCTGGTTTCCTGCTCGACGGGTACCCTCGCACTCTCGACCAGGTCGACGCCTTGGACGCAATGCTCGCGGCCAACGACCAGAAACTCGACGTTGTCGTGGAACTCGTCGCTGACCCGGACATCGTGATCGAGCGAATTCGTTTGCGTGCACTGGACCAGGGCCGCGCCGATGACACCGACGAGGTCGTGCGTGCGCGCCTCGATGTCTATGCCGCAGAAACCGCACCGCTAATCGACATCTACAAGCGTCGCGAGATCTTGGTATCGGTTGACGGCATCGGCGATGTTGCCGAAGTTACCCACAGAATTGTTTCCGCGCTCGCCGAGCGAGGAATCGGGGGAGTATAACCCCCACTTGCGCTGAACGGCGTCGTGCCGTACAGTTTAATTTGGTGTGTCACGCCTTTGTGGTGTGCGCTCCGCCGCATGACTTGCGGTTACAACTCCACTGAATGGAAATATGGCTAACAAAGACGGCGTTATCGAGATCGAGGGATCGGTTGTCGAGGCACTTCCCAACGCGATGTTCCGCGTTGAACTTGCTAATGGACACATCGTTCTCGCACACATCTCGGGCAAAATGCGCCAGCACTACATCCGCATCCTCCCCGAGGACCGCGTAATCGTAGAGCTCAGTCCCTATGACCTTTCGCGTGGACGTATCGTCTACCGATACAAATAACCACAAGGTAAGGAACGACCCGAACACCTTCGGGTACGAGGCCGGCGATTACAGGAGAAAAAAATGAAGGTCAACCCCAGCGTTAAGCCCATCTGCGACAAGTGCAAGGTCATTCGTCGTCACGGCAACGTCATGGTTATCTGCGAAAACCCCCGCCACAAGCAGCGCCAGGGCTAAGCAGTACCGCAACTTATAACTAAATATCTTCAGCGCCGTATCAGATCCCGTAACAGGGGGACACCGTGGGACAGAGGCCCACGCACAGATAACGGTACAGACCTCTGCAATTCCAAGGAGAAGCCACCATGGCACGTCTCGCCGGAGTCGATATTCCCCGCGAAAAGCGCGTGGAAATCGCTTTGACATACATCTATGGCATCGGACGCACTCGTTCCGTCGCCACCCTCGAAGCTACGGGCATTGACCGCAGCATTCGCGTGAAGGACCTCACTGACGACCAGCTCGTTGCACTTCGTGACTACATCGAAGGCAACTACAAGGTCGAGGGTGACCTCCGCCGCGAAGTTCAGGCTGACATCCGCCTCAAGGTCGAACTCGGTTCGTACCAGGGCCTGCGCCACCGTCGTGGACTCCCCGTCCGCGGTCAGCGCACCAAGACCAACGCTCGTACCCGTAAGGGACCGAAGCGCACCGTCGCCGGCAAGAAGAAGGCCGGCCGCTAAGCGCGGCCCGAGAGGGAAAAGGAAAGAATTATGGCAGCACCTAAGTCCGCCGCTCGTAAGCCGCGTCGTAAGGACAAGAAGAACATCGCAGTGGGTCAGGCTCACATCAAGTCGACGTTCAACAACACCATCGTGTCAATCACCGACCCCACCGGTGCCGTTATCAGCTGGGCATCGTCCGGTGGAGTCGGCTTCAAGGGTTCGCGTAAGTCGACTCCGTTCGCCGCACAGCTCGCCGCCGAGTCGGCTGCACGCCAGGCTCAGGAGCACGGCATGAAGAAGGTTGACGTGTTCGTTAAGGGACCGGGATCGGGCCGCGAAACCGCGATTCGTTCGCTGCAGGCCGCAGGCCTCGAGGTCGGCACCATCACCGATGTGACCCCTCAGGCTCACAACGGTTGCCGTCCCCCGAAGCGTCGCCGCGTCTAACTCGCCTCGTTTTCTGTGAGGTGGCCCCAGGGCCACCTCACCCCCCAAAACTGAACAGTCGCACTTCCGACTAGACCGTGAGAAGTGTCATATAGCGGACACTGACCGAAAGGAATACACGTGCTCATTGCACAGCGCCCCACTTTGACCGAAGAATCGACCTCGTCGAACCGCTCGATGTTCATCATCGAGCCGCTCGAGCCTGGTTTTGGTTACACCCTCGGCAACTCGCTTCGTCGTACCCTGCTGTCGTCGATCCCTGGTGCAGCAGTCACCAGCATTCGCATCAGCGGAGTCCTGCACGAGTTCGACATCATTCAGGGTGTCACCGAAGACGTCACCGAAATGATCTTGAACATCAAGAACATCACCGTGTCGAGCGAAAACGACGAGCCCGTCACCGCTTACCTGCGCAAGCAGGGTCCCGGTGTCGCAACCGCAGCAGACATCACCGTCCCCGCTGGCGTTGAGGTTCACAACCCCGAGCTCGCAATTGCGACCCTCGGCGAGGGTGCAACCCTCGAAATCGAGTTCACTATCGAACGTGGCCGTGGCTATGTTTCGGCAGCTCAGAACCGCAACGAATACCAGGCTGCAGGCGTTATTCCGATCGACTCGATCTACTCGCCCGTCACCAAGGTCACCTACCGCGTCGAGGCAACTCGTGCCGGTGAGCGCACCGACTTCGACCGTCTCGTCGTAGACGTAGAAACCAAGTCGGCCATCTCGCCTCGCGATGCTGTTGCATCGGCTGGTGGAACCCTGGTTGAACTGTTTGGTCTCGCACGCGAGCTCAACACCGAAGCTGAAGGCATCGAAATCGGACCCCGTCCGGAAGAAGTTGTCGAGGTTGAGGGTCTCAGCACTCGCATCGAAGAACTGGACCTCACCGTCCGCTCGTTCAACTGCCTCAAGCGTGAGGGAATCAACACCCTCGCCGAGCTCGTTGCACTGAACGAACACCAGCTCATGAACATCCGCAACTTCGGACAGAAGTCGGTCGATGAGGTAAAGGACAAGCTCGTCGAGCTCGGACTGACCCTCAAGGACTCGATGCCGGGCGTCGACAACGCCTACTTCTACGAGGCCAACGAAGACTAATTTTTCTGAACCTTTGGTTCGGATTCTGACAGGAGAACAGAACAATGCCTAAGCCCGCAAAGGGACCCCGCCTCGGTGGCGGACCCGCACACGAGCGTCTGCTGCTTGCGAACCTCGCCGTAGCACTTTTCACTCACAAGTCGATTCAGACGACCGAGACCAAGGCCAAGCGTCTTCGTCCCCTCGCTGAGCGTCTCGTCACCTTCGGAAAGCGCGGAGACCTGCACGCACGTCGTCGTGCGCTCTCGATCCTGCGCAACAAGGCCGCAACTCACGAGCTCTTCGCCGAGATTGCACCCCTCGTTGCACTGCGTGAAGGTGGCTACACCCGCATCATCAAGACCGGCTACCGCAAGGGTGACAACGCCCCCATGGCCGTCATCGAGCTCTGCCTCGAGCCCGTCAACCCCAAGCCCAAGGCAAAGAAGGCCGCAGCACCCGTTGCCGCTGCCGCCGTTGTGGCTCCTGAGGTTGTCGAAGAGGTCGTAGCACCCGAGGCCGTTGAGGTCGAGGTTGCTGCCGAGGCTCCCGCAGCAGCAGAAGCCGCTGAATAGGGTTAACCTTTCACACGAAGGCCCAGGGTTCGCCCTGGGCCTTCGTCGTTGGTATGACAGAATTCCATGGTGAGATTACGACTTGACATCGCCTATGACGGGACCAACTTCGATGGCTGGGGGACCCAGCCCGATCGTCGTACCGTGCAGGGCGAAATCGAGAATGCGCTGGCCACTATTTTCCGGTGTGAAGAATCCGATGTCCGCATCGTTGTTGCGGGTCGGACCGACGCCGGCGTCCACGCAACCGGCCAGGTGGCACACTTCGATTGCCCCGAGGGAATGACACCGGAACGACTGTTCCACCGGCTGCGGTCGTTCCTCAGTGCCGGAGATCTCGTCATCACCGCGGTCACCGTTGCCCCCGAGGGCTTCGACGCACGATTTTCGGCTATCTTTCGCCGATACGAATACCGGGTCGCGGACGGCACCGTCCCACGCGACCCCCGCAACCGTCGTCACACCTGGTGGGTCAAGGACGAACTGGATATCGATCGCATGAACGAGGCGGCGCAGTCGTTGCTGGGACTTCGGGATTGGACGACGTATTGCCGGCCTCGGATCGCCGCGACCCGAGTCCGCGAACTGCAGGAATTCTCGTGGCGGCGTGACGACGCCGGTGTCCTCGTGGCCACCATCAAGGCCGATGCCTTCTGTCATTCCATGGTGCGCAACCTGGTGGGCATGTGCGTGGCCGTGGGGCGCGGAACGCTCGAGCCCGCGGACGCGTTGCGGTTGCAAGAGGCGCAGAAGCGCACCAGCGCGTTCATCGTCGCCAAACCGCACGGCCTGACCTTCCTCGAAGTGGGATATCCCGAGGTCTCACAGCTGGGTGAACGCGCCGAGGCCACCCGTGCCCGACGCCGGCTGGTTTGACCGCCGCGTAAATCCGCGCTATTCTTGACCCTTGGTGTCTCGACGAGACACTAGTTGAGCCCTCCACCCGGAATTCCCCAGGGAAAACCGATCGGAGCGGGATTCACGAACACCTCGACCAGAAAGCGCTACTACTGTGACGCGTACATTCTCACCTAAGCCCGCTGACGTTCAGCGGGAGTGGCTCATCATTGACGCCGCCGATGTGGTTCTTGGCCGTCTGGCCAGCCACGCTGCTGCTCTCCTCCGCGGAAAGCACAAGCCCACCTTCGCCCAGCACATGGACATGGGTGACTTCGTCATCATCATCAACGCCGACAAGGTTGCCCTCACCGGCTCCAAGCTGTCGCAGAAGATGGCCTACCGTCACTCGGGTTACCCGGGTGGACTCAAGGCTGTTGCCTACTCGGAGCTCCTCGAAAAGAACCCCGTTGGCGCCGTAGAGAAGGCCATCCGTGGCATGCTCCCCAAGAACTCGCTCGGACGCGACCAGTTCCGCAAGCTGAAGGTCTACAAGGGTGGCGCTCACCCTCACGCCGCTCAGCAGCCCACCGTGTACACGCTCGACCAGGTCGCCCAGTAAGCGCATAGCGAAGGATTAGAACAATGGCAAAGATTAGCGAATCAGTCGAAGCTCCCGAAGCTTCGGCAGCACCCGCAGCCGCTGCTGCTCCCCGCCTCTCACTGAGCGTGTCGGGTCAGGCAGTTGGCCGTCGTAAGGAAGCGATCGCACGCGTTCGCCTCGTCCCCGGTTCGGGCACCATCACGGTCAACGGCCGTACCCTCGAGGACTACTTCCCCAACAAGCTGCACCAGCAGCTCATCAACGACCCGTTCACCCTGCTCGGCCTCGCCGGCAGCTACGACGTCGTTGCCCGCATCTCGGGTGGTGGCCCCTCGGGTCAGGCCGGCGCACTGCGTCTCGGCATTGCTCGTGCACTCAACGAGATCGACGTCGAGAACAACCGTCCTTCGCTCAAGAAGGCTGGCTTCCTGACTCGTGACGCACGAATCAAGGAGCGCAAGAAGGCTGGTCTCAAGAAGGCCCGCAAGGCTCCTCAGTACTCGAAGCGTTAATCAGCCTTACGGCTATGGCTCGACTTTTCGGGACCGATGGCGTTCGTGGGCTCGCGAATCGCGAACTCACGGCAGATTTGGCACTGCGCCTCGCTCAGGCTGCCGCCCATGTGTTGACACAGGGGCGGCATGCCGACGAGGTTCGTGCCGAGGGTCGTCGTCCCCGGGCCATCGTCGCTCGCGATCCGCGCATCTCGGGCGAATTTTTGACAGCGGCCGTTTCGGCGGGTCTGGCAAGCTCGGGCATCGATGTTCTCGATGCTGGAGTCCTGCCGACCCCCGCGGCCGCTTTTCTCGTGGGCGATATTCACGCCGACTTTGGGGTGATGCTGTCCGCCTCGCACAACCCCGCACCCGATAACGGGATCAAATTCTTTTCGTTCGGTGGCACGAAACTGCCCGACGAGGTCGAGGATCGCATCGAAACGGACATGAAGGACGGCGACCGACTTCTGCCGACCGGGTCCGATGTGGGCCGCATCCGTCGTTTTTCGGACGCCGAGGACCGTTACGTCATTCACCTGTTGTCGACGCTCGACGTGTCCCTGGCGGGGCTTCACATTGTCATCGACTGTGCGCACGGTGCGGCCGCCGGAATTTCGCCGCGTGTCTTTGCCGATGCCGGCGCACGTGTCACCGTGATCGGCAGTGACCCCGACGGCATGAACATCAACGAGGGCGTCGGCTCGACTCACCTGGATGTACTGCAGGACACTGTTGTCGCCGTCGGTGCCGACCTGGGCATCGCCCACGACGGTGACGCGGACCGTTGCCTCGCCGTCGACGCGAATGGCCACGTAATCGATGGTGACCAGATCATGGCGATTCTTGCGGTGTCCATGAACGCCCGTGGCCTGTTGACGGATTCGACCCTGGTCGCCACGGTAATGAGCAACCTTGGTTTGCACCGCGCGATGGCGGCCCATGGAATTACCGTGCGTCAGACCGCGGTGGGGGACCGGTACGTTCTCGAGGACATGGTTGCCGGCGGATACTCGCTGGGCGGCGAACAGTCCGGTCATGTGATCATGTCATCGCACGCCACCACCGGTGACGGAATCCTGACCGGCATCCAGATTGCTGCCGAGATGGCCCGCAGCGGCAAGACGGCCGCCGAATTGGCCGCCGTGATGACGGCGATGCCGCAGGTTCTCATCAACGTCCGCGGTGTCAACCACACCCGTTTGGCCTCGGACGCGGTCATCACCGAGGCCGTTGCGGCCGAGGAGGCCGCACTCGGCGACTCGGGCCGCGTCCTACTGCGCCCCAGTGGTACCGAACCGATGGTGCGCGTGATGGTCGAAGCCGTTGACCAGACCACAGCCGAGGCTGTTGCCGGCCGCCTCGTCGATGTCGTGCGTTCGCGCCTGGCGCTCTAAGCCACGAATTCTCGGCGCACGCACTGGTGCGTTCCCGTCGGCCGACCTAGATCTTGCGCAGCAGCACGGTCGACACCGTGTGATCCGAACCCTTGCGCAGAATCAGTTGCGCGCGTGACCGCGTCGGCGCGATGTTGTCGATCAGGTTGGGCTCGTTGACGCGTTTCCAAATCGAGGTGGCCTCGGCGACCGCCTCGTCGTGGGTCAACGACGCGTACTTGTGGAAGTGCGACCTCGGGTCCGCGAACGCTCCGCTCTGCAATTGCAGGAAACGTTCGACGTACCATTTCTCGATATCCGCGGTGCGGGCGTCGACATAGATCGTGAAGTCGAACAGGTCACTGACGGCGAGGCTCGCCTCGCCCCGGGGCGGTTGCAGAACATTGAGCCCCTCGACGATGAGGATGTCGGGGCGCGAAACGGTCACAAACTCGCCGGGCACGATGTCGTATTCCATGTGCGAGTAGACCGGTGCCGACACCTGTGCCGCACCCGATTTCACCTTGGTGACGAACCTCAACAGTGACCGACGGTCATAGCTTTCCGGGAACCCTTTGCGGTGGGCGATGCCGCGGCGTTCGAGTTCCTCGTTGGGGAACAGGAAACCGTCGGTGGTGATCAGTGCCACGTTGGGTGTTTCGTCGAATCGGGACAGCAGTTCGCGCAGCACGCGCGAGATGGTGGATTTTCCCACCGCGACGCTGCCGGCAACACCGACCACGAACGGGGTGGTGCGCTCGGTAGTTCCCAAGAATTCGCTGGTGCTCGCGTGGGTGCGCTTGGCACCCAGTGCGTACAGTGCGATCAGTCGGCTGAGTGGCCGGTACACGCTCTGGACTTCATCCATGTCGAGGGTGTCGCCGAGGCCGCGCAGATGCTCGATGTCCGATGGCTCCAGCGGCGATGGCGTCGTGGGTGCGAGTTGCGCCCACCGGTGACGGGGAATTTCCGTGAACGGTGTCAGTCCGAGCGAGTCGTCAGCCACGCGCCAACGATACCGCGTGTGGACGCGTCACCTAGAATTAACACCATGTGCGGAATCGTTGGATATGTCGGCCCTCGCGGCTCGGAATCGGTGTTGCTGGGTGGCCTGGGGCGCCTCGAATACCGCGGATACGACTCTGCGGGTATCGCCGTTATCGCCGATTCGGTCAGCGTTCGCAAACGTGCGGGCAAGCTGGTGGCCCTGCGCGACGAACTGAAGTCGAACCCGATTACCGACGGCCACACTGGTATCGGTCACACCCGGTGGGCGACCCACGGTGCCCCCAACGATGTGAACGCCCACCCGCACCTCGCCGACGACGGCAAGCTCGCGTTGATCCACAACGGAATCATCGAAAACTTTGCTGAACTCAAGGCCGAGCTCGTGGCCGAGGGTCAAACCTTTGAATCGGAAACCGACTCCGAGGTCGCCGCACACCTCGTCGCCCGCGAATACCGCGCGACCGGCGACCTGACCGAGGCCCTGCGCCGCGTCGTCGCTCGCTTGCACGGCGCCTTCACGCTGTTGGTGATTCACCAAGATTCGCCCGGCGTTGTTGTCGGCGCTCGCCGTAATTCGCCTCTGGTGATTGGTCTGGGCGAGGGCGAGAACTTCCTCGGGTCCGATGTCGCCGCGTTCATCGAATTCACCCGTCATGCCCTGGCCATCGGTCAGGACCAGATTGTGACCATCACCCCCGACTCGGTTTCGGTCATCGATTTCGATGGCCACCCCGTCGAGGCGGAACCGTTCGAGGTCACGTGGGACGCCGCCGCCGCCGAAAAGGGTGGTTGGTCCTCGTTCATGGCTAAGGAAATTTCCGAGGAACCGCAGGCCGTCGCCGACACCCTGCGTGGCCGACTCGTGAACGGTCGCGTCGAATTGCCCGGCGTTGACCCCGCGTTGCTCGCCGGCGTCGACCGCATCGTCGTCATCGGTTGTGGCACGGCCGCCTATGCCGGCATGCTGGGCAAGTACGCGATCGAACGCTGGACTCGTATCCCCGTCGAGGTCGACCTGTCGCACGAATTCCGTTACCGCGAACCCGTGGTTTCCGAACGCACTCTCGTGGTGTCGGTCAGCCAGTCCGGCGAGACCATGGACACGCTGATGGCCGTCAAGTACGCCCGCGAAATCGGTACACGCACGCTGTCGATCTGCAACTCGCAGGGCGCCACGATTCCCCGCGAATCCGACGGCGTGATTTATACCCACGCCGGCCCCGAGGTCGCCGTTGCATCGACCAAGGCGTTCCTCGCGCAGGTCACCGCCCTGTACCTGCTGGGGTTGGCCATCGCACAGGCCAACGGAACTGTCGCGGATTCCGACCTCGAGGGTTTCATCGACGAGCTGAACGAGACCCCCGGCCGCATCGCGACCGTCATCGAACAGGGCGAGCGAATTGCAACCCTCGCCAAGTGGATGGCCGACACCCGTGCCGTCCTGCTGTTGGGGCGCAACGTTGGATTCCCGGTCGCGCTCGAGGGCGCCTTGAAGCTCAAGGAGCTCGCGTATATCCACGCCGAGGGCTTTGCCGCGGGCGAACTGAAGCACGGACCGATCGCCCTGATCGAGCCCGGCCAGGTGGTCTTTGTTATCGTTCCCAGCCCCCGCGACCCGCAGTCCTTGCACGCCAAGGTCGTGTCCAACATTCAGGAAATTCGCGCCCGCGGTGCCCGTGTGATTGCCATCGCGGAACAGGGCGATGCCGCAGTTCTGCCGTACGCGGACGAAGTCATCCCGATTCCGTTGGCTCACCCCCTGATCGAGCCCATCCTCGCTGTCGTTCCCCTGCACATCTTTGCGATGGAACTCGCGGCGGCCAAGGGCCTCGACGTCGACCAGCCGCGCAACCTCGCGAAGTCCGTAACGGTCGAATAATCGTGGCAATCGTGGGCCTGGGTGTCGACGTCGTCGACATTGAGCGTTTTGGGGGCAACCTCGAACGCACCCCGGCGCTGCGCGAACGTCTGTTCAGCCCGGCCGAACGCGAACTCACCCTGCAGTCCATGGCCGCCCGTTTTGCCGCAAAAGAGGCACTCGTGAAGGCCATCGGCAGCGACTCGATGCGCTGGGTGGACATCGAAATTCCCAAAACGAGCGAGGCGCCTCGATTCGTATTCTCGGGGGACATCGCCGAACGGGTCAACCGCGAGGGTCTGCGTTTTCACCTGTCGCTGTCACACGACGGCGGGATCGCCATGGCGACCGTGATTGCCGAGAACGCCGCATGATGCCGTTGCGTCGGGCGCTGGTCGATTCTGCCGCCATCAGTTCTAACGTCGAGACGTTGCGCGCGCTGGCGCCGGCCGCTCACACGATGGTCGTTATCAAGGCCGATGGGTACGGCCACGGTGCGGCGCGGGCCGGACGTGCGGCGCTCGCCGGTGGCGCCGACTGGCTGGGTGTCGCCGACCTCTCCGAAGCCTACGAGGTGCGTGACGCGGGAATCACCGCCCCGCTGTTGGCGTGGTTGCATGCCCCCGATGAAAATTTCCGCGAGGCCGTGGCCCGCGACATCACAATTGGCGTGTCCCGCATCGAACAGCTCGAGGCTCTCGCCGTCATCGGGGGAGCCCGGGTGCACCTCAAGGTCGACACGGGACTGGGCCGCAACGGAGTGGGATCCGCCGACCGTGACGCTCTCTTTGCTCGTGCGGCACAGCTGCACCACTCGCGCACCATCACTCTCGAGGGCATCATGTCGCACGTCGCCGGCACATCCCGCGATTCCGATTTGGCGCAGGGCGAGGACTTCATGACCGCCCTGACCCAGCTGGCTGACCACGGTGTCACGCCCGAACTGCAGCATATGACGGCCAGCGCCGCGTCGCTGTCGCATCCGTCGCTGCGTGGTTCGATGGTCCGTTTCGGCATCGCGGCCTACGGCATTGCCCCAGCACCCGAGTATGCGGGACTCGCGATCACGTCGGCAATGAGGCTCGAAACCGAGGTCGCGCTGACCAAACGGCTGCGTGCAGGCGAGGGCGTCTCGTACGACCACACCTGGCGGGCCGATGCCGACACGACCGTTGTCCTGGTGCCCCTGGGATACGCCGACGGAGTTCCTCGCCATTCCAGCGGGCACGGCTGGGTCGAGATTTCCGGAGTGCGGTACCCCGTCGTCGGTCGAGTTGCGATGGACCAGATCGTGGTGTCTGTCGGGGACGACAGCGTTCGTGTCGGTGATCGTGTGGCCCTGTGGGGCGACCCCGCCGAGGGCACGCCCAGTGCCGCCGAGTGGGCATCGTGGTCCGACACCATCGGATACGACATTGTGACGGGTGTGGGGCGTCGAGTAGCGAGGGCGGAATGGTCTCGCTCGTAATTTCGTCCCCCGAACGCATGGAAGATTTTGGGTCCGTCGTCGCCGCACAGCTGCGCGCCGGTGATGTCGTGTGCCTGACGGGAAACCTCGGTGCCGGCAAAACCACGTTCACGCGCGGGGTCGGCGAGGCCTTGCAGGTCCGAGGCGCCGTGACGAGTCCCACTTTCGTGGTCGCACGCACGCACCCCTCGGCACAGGGTGTTCCGCTGATTCACGTCGATGCCTATCGGCTGGCCGATGCCGCCGAACTGGACGACCTGGACCTCGATTTTGACCGTTCGGTCACCATCATCGAATGGGGCGAGGGCATGGTCGACAAGCTGGTTGACGAATGGCTGCACATCGTGATTGACAGGTCCAGCGATGCCGCCGAGGACGAGCGTACGGTCACCGTGACGGGCCATGGCGCCCGTTGGTCCGACCTGAGCTGGGTGGCATGATGCGCACGCTGTTGGCCGTGGACACGTCGGCCGGAACGAGTGTCGCAATTGTGCGCGGGGGGACGATCCTCGCCGAAAAATCCACCGACGAAATCCGCCGTCACGCCGAGGTCGTCGGTCGCATAATGGCCGAGTGCTTGGCCGA
>JACCEA010050693.1_pt1 | contig 17416 bp, 14 predicted proteins | sample 7449851 | NCBI WGS metagenome assembly JACCEA01 (sample SAMN15323453, study PRJNA562643) | freshwater metagenome | isolation source: river surface water | place: USA:Blue River Watershed | collected 2017-08-18
CACGATGGCAAGTATATTGGGTGGCAAGCATAAGCGCAGAATTCATCCGTGCTCCTTGGAATCACTGATTCAGGATTGCCTCTACCTCCTTGAAAAATCATTCGATAATGTCACTTATGAGTTTCGCGCAGTCCCGAAAGTGAATGGAGATGCAGAGGACCTAAAGATCCTCTTTATTAATTTGATTAAAAATGCAGCTGAAGCGCGCCGCGAAAATGCCGATCTCTCGCTAACGATAAAGTCGTGGGAAAGTGAAGAAAAAGTCTTCTTCTCTATACAGGATAGCGGCATAGGCATGACTGACCAACAGCTGTCGAACTTGTGGGAGCCTGGGTTTAGTGCAAAAAAACATGGTAATGGCATAGGTATGCAAGCGATAAAGCGCATCATTAATGAACACAATGCCCAAATTGAGGTCAGCAGTGAGCCAAACAAAGGATCGAGATTTACCCTCAGTTTCTTGAAGTCGCGATTTGTAGACGAGTCACTGTCCGGGGAACAAACAAAGGATGAATTAGCAGAAAGACGGGCAAGTTATGTCGCTGAAAAGCGGTTCAATCAATAATCACCACTTTTTAGGCAATTAATTCCTGGCGAGAGAGTTATCAATATTGCAGCTGCGACTCCACACGTTGCTGCAATTGACATACAATGGCAATACTAACCAGAATTAATCGACCTCATATGTGCAATGAATATGACGTCATAGCTTGTGGGATAACCAGCGTGAAATCAAAAATTCCTCTTTACTATTATCCAACACAGGTTGTATTTGTCGATGATAATCCGGAATTCCTGGACGCATTATCTTTGACGTTTTCGCATGAATTCAATGTTAAAGTCTTCGACAACACTGATTCAGCTCTAACCTATATCAACGAGGCTCAGCGCGAGGCGAAACTCATCGCCGATGAAGACAAACCCAAGCTGCAAGGAGATTCAGATGCCTGGGTGAAGCGCGTCTTGACCCACCAGAATATTAAGCGCTTTGATGAACTTCGTGTTCAGGAAGTATCAGTACTCGTAGTCGACTATTCTATGCCAACAATGAATGGTATCGATTTTTGCGAAAAGATTAAAAACTCAAGTATAAAAAAAATATTGTTAACAGGTTATGCCACTCCTGCCGAGGCCGTGAGAGCCTTTAACAACAATACTATTCATTATTATCTAAAGAAGAATAGTGAGAACATGCAGCAAGAACTAAAGGAAGCTATTCAGCAACTGCAACACGCCTATTTCAACGAACTTTCCAGCAGCCTGAAAGCAGAGGCGATAGATAGCGGCACTCCATTTTTTGCAGACCCTCAACTTGCTTACTATTTTGAACAAGCCTGCACTAAGCTGGAGGTTGTCGAGCATTATTTTTTATCCAACCCATCTCGGTTCGAGCTGCGCGCAAAAGATGGAAGCACTCACTGCTGTGTTATCTATACGGAAGAAGATATGGAGGAGCACACGCAAATACTCGTTGAAGAAGGTGCGCCTGCAGACTTGCATACAGCAATTGCGTCAAGAAAATTTGTTCCTTTATTTCACACCGAAGATGGTTTCTACGAACCTCGCATGCCAAATGCGAAAACGTCGATTCACCCAGCCACACTGGTCCAAGGTGCTGTCAACTACTATTGCGCAGTGATTGCAGACAAGACAGCTACCACCCCACAAAACATTGATACCCCGACTAAAGGGTTACTGCATTAAACACTAGAAAATCGATAGCCGGAGAGATCCATCTCTCTGGCGTTCAATTAAACGTGATCGCGGAACATTTTGCGGAAAGAACTGGGAGACAACCCGGTCCAACGCTTGAATGCGTTGGTGAAGCTAGTACGATCAGAGAAATCAAGCGCACGCGACACCAGATCCACACTCATGTTATCGTCAATCAAATACTTGATCGCATAATTAAAACGAAGATCGTCGCGCAATTGTGCAAAATTGGTATTTTGGCTTTGTAGACGGCGCTGCAGCGTACGCTTGGTGAGGTGTAAATCAGACGCGACTTGCTCGATAGTCAATTCGGTGCGCCCGACTCGCTGATGCAACGCATCCATTACCCGAGCTGAAACCCCTTCACAGTGGGGAATTCGTGCAAGAACCAAATATTCTTCGTAAGACCCTATTGCTACCTGCCCTGGTTCACCATTAATTAGAGCGTTCCCATAGTTGCGTTGTAATTGAATCATTTAAGCCGCTCCTTACATTACTAGGTAGATGTAAAAATATATCTAGACAATCCCTGCAGCACATACCGAATTTTCAAGTCTCTAAAATGGTGCATACTGCGCTTGCAGCGATCATAACATAATCATTTTGGGCCAGTCTCTAGCTACTTAAACATCCAACGCTAATTACCAACGGCAATAATAGCCCACCAAAACAGTAACCTCCTTGCTGATATTCCCTCACCGCATAATCCAGCCGCAGATATGAAAATATGGTTATAGGCGAGCGCTTTTTTTGGCTAATATTGCACCTAAATCAACAAAAATCAGCACCATTACCAGTTGTCATGCCAGCACCAAAATCGGAGACCAATCACTTTATCCAGAGGGACTTTGACAGCACAACGGAGTAGAATGCGCGCAACTTTTCTTTTGTAATTTGCCGGTTATTCAACCCCATGATTCCACGTATCGACCAGACCTCCCCAGTCCAGGCCTTGTACCTGGGTTTTATCAATGCCTTGCGCGATTCAGGCTTTACCGGTGACCTCAACCCGGACTACGCCAACCGCACAGTCCTCGCAACGGATAACTCCATCTATCAGGTATTGCCCCAAGGCGTACTCTACCCGCGCGACACTGCCGACTTGGTGCGTATTGCCCAGCTCAGCCAACAATCGCAATTCCAGTCAGTGGTTCTTAGCCCGCGCGGCGGCGGCACTGGTACCAATGGTCAGTCGCTGACCGACGGGCTGGTGGTAGATACCTCCAAATACATGAACCAAATTCTGGAAATTAATGCCGAAGAGCGTTGGGTGCGAGTGCAATGTGGCGTGGTCAAAGACCAGCTCAATGCCGCCATCAAACCCTACGGACTTTTTTTTGCCCCAGAGCTATCTACCAGTAATCGCGCAACAATTGGGGGCATGATCAATACCGATGCATCAGGCCAAGGCTCCTGCCGCTACGGTAAAACTCGCGACCATGTACTGGAACTTACCAGCGTATTACTGGATGGCAGCATCTGGACGTCGCACGCACTGACTGAAAATGAGCTGGAAAATATTTGGAAGCGCGATGATCGCGTCGGGGAAGTTCACCGTTTAGTAGATGCTATTCAGCGCGAGCATCACGCACTGATTGAACAAAAATTTCCAAAACTAAATCGCTGTCTCACTGGGTATGATTTGGCTCATATCCGCGATGAGCAAGGCCACTTTAACCTCAATAATATTTTGTGTGGCAGCGAGGGAACACTCGGCTTTATTACTGAAGCCAAAATTAATTTATTACCCATTCCAAAGTTCAGTGCGCTACTTAACGTTAATTACCGCGATTTCAACGCCGCCTTGCGCGATGCGACAAAACTGATGGAAGCAAACCCCACTTCCATTGAAACCGTGGACTCCAAAGTGCTTAACCTTGCAATGAACGACATTGTCTGGCACAGCGTTGCTGAATTTTTTCCGGCACCAACGAGCGGTGAAAAAATTCAGGGGATTAATTTGGTGGAATATACAGCTGACTCGGATGACGAATTAAAATCCGCGGTAAAAATACTGACCGATTTACTCGACCAGAATTCACTGAATACTACTACTGGCCGCATTAGCTATTCGATAGCATGGGGAAGCGATGCAGTGAATAAAATTTGGGGAATGCGCAAAAAGGCGGTAGGCCTGCTCGGTAACGTGGAAGGAGAAGTTCGCCCGGTTCCATTTGTAGAGGACACGGCAGTACCACCAGAAAATCTTGCGGATTTTATTTTTGAATTCCGTGCAGTATTGGATGAACACAAACTAACGTATGGCATGTTTGGCCACGTGGATGCCGGTGTACTGCACGTGCGCCCAGCGCTGGACATGAAAGATCCAGAACAAGAAAAAATGGTGCGAGTAATCACCGATAAAGTTGTTACGCTCACTCAAAAATACAATGGATTACTTTGGGGCGAGCACGGCAAGGGGGTTCGCTCTGAATACGCACCAGCCTTTTTCGGTGAGCTCTACCCGCAAATCCAGCGTATCAAAGCAGCATTTGATCCGCACAATCAATTAAACCCTGGAAAAATAGCGACTCCAGCTGCAAATATTGCGCTGTCAAAAATTGATGACGTAGCGACACGCGGCCAGCAGGACCGCAAAATAATTGCACAAGTCTGGGAAGGCTATAGTGAAGGCATGCACTGCAATGGCAATGGCCTTTGTTACAACTGGAACCCCAACGATGCCATGTGCCCAAGTTGGAAAGGAACTCGCGAACGCAAGCACTCGCCCAAAGGACGCGCATCGCTAATGCGCGAATGGCTCAAACAAATGAGTGAGCGCGGGGTAAATGCACTGGATGAGAGCAAAAAATTAAAGCGCGCTAGCTTTATCTTTAATTTGCCTGCGCGTGCAATCAATACTATTGGTAAGCGCAAAGGTGAATACGACTTCTCACACGAAGTACACGAATCCATGAGTGGCTGCCTTGCATGCAAATCTTGTGTGGGTCAGTGCCCAATAAAAGTAGACGTGCCCGAATTTCGCGCAAAATTTTTAGAGCTCTACTACAGCCGCTATTTGCGCCCGCTGAAAGATTACTTCATCGGCGGCTTGGAATTTATGATCCCCACCCTTGCCAAAATGCCATGGGCTTATAATCTGGTGATGAAGCCGCAATTTATGCAACGTTTCATGGCGCGATTCGTGGGCATGGTGGACAGCCCTCTACTCAGCGGCATCAGTTTACACAAAGCGGCAGAAAAATTAGGAGTAAAATACGCAACACTCGAGAATATTGCGCAATTAAGCCCCACCGAAAAAAACAACGCCGTCATTTTGGTTCAGGATGCATTTACCAGCTACTTTGAAACGCCATTGGTAATAGACACACTCAGCTTGTTGAAAAAGCTCGGTTTTGTACCACTGCTCGCTCCGTTTAAACCAAATGGAAAGCCACTACAAGTGCACGGCTTCTTAAAAGCATTTGCCAAAGCTGCCGACGCTAACGCAACGCAACTAAATGGAATAGCATCGTCAGGCATTCCGCTCATAGGTATTGAACCGGCGATGACATTGGCATATCGAGCTGAATACAAAAAGGTGTTAGGCGATAACGCACCTAAAGTGCTGTTAATTCAAGAGTGGCTCGCAAAACAAGGGGAGCAACTTAATGAAAAGTCACGCGACTTTAAAACAGCCAATTTCTCTCTGCTGGCCCACTGTACCGAAAAAACCAATGCAGTCAGCTCTGTTAAAGACTGGCAAACAGTTTTCAGCAAACTCGGTCAACAATTAAAAGTTATTGAAACCGGCTGCTGCGGTATGGCAGGCACCTATGGCCATGAAAGCAGCAATGTTGAAACATCTAAAAAAATCTATGCATTATCATGGGCACAAGTCATTAATAACCCAGCTAATGCTGGCCATCTGACGGCAACTGGATACTCTTGTCGCAGCCAGACTAAACGTATTGATAATGTAAAGTTACCTCACCCGGTACAAGTGCTATTACAACAAGCAGTATAGTGATTTAATAATTAGCTTCACTTTCTATGAAAGCCGCTGTAGCCCAGAGGCTTTCCAACTTCAATGAACGACGAGCCACGACGATGAAATTACTACGCAAATTATTTGGTGCAAAACCCAAGGTTGAACCTATCAAGGCAGCCCCCCTGCCCGTCGCCGAAGTAAAACCACCCAAGCCGGTTATTACGCTGGATATAGTGGAACACACCAGTGACGAACAGGAATTGCTGAAATTGGCCCTGGAGGGGGCCACTAGTCAATTGCGTCAAGCTGCAGCAGAAAAATTACACAGTCGTGAACTTTTGGAGCAAGCCGCCAAGGCGGTCAAAACCAAAGACAAAAATGTTTTTAAGATTATTAAGAACAAGTTGGAAAAGTTCAAAACCGAAGATGCCCAGCAAGCCGAGCTGGAATCAACAGCAATACGCATCTGCGAAAAGCTGGAAAAACATTCCCACCTAGAAGCTGATGCGCTATTCAAAGCAAAACTTACTGTATTGCAAAATGAATGGGCAACGCTCCCGAACACTTCCACATCGACTTATCAGCGCTTCACTCAAGCACTGGCTGCCTGCGAAGCAAAAATTGCTGCGCGTGCACAAGCAATTGCCGACGAAGAAGAAAAGCAAACACTGGATCAACAAGCGCAACAGCTAGCGACGGATGCACTGCACAATCTCAAACAATTGTCCGCGAGCATTTATCGCCACGCAAACATTGATGATTTACTGAACGCTAATTATGAACTGAAAATTCAAGAGCTCAGCAATGCAGTTCGCTTAGCTGCCAATCGTCAATTGCCTTTGGATAAACTCGCCAAAGAGTTTGAACATCGCAAACAGCAAACATTGAATTTGATTGACCAAATCAAAACGTCGGGCACTATTACTGAACTGAATCAATCATTGGAAAAAATTACCGATGCCGCTCTGGTAAAGCAAGCACAGCATAAATTGCACCAATTTATAAAGTCTGCCAACGAGCTGAGTGACGATATCCCTGAAGCTTTAGAAGAAGCTAAAAATAAAATAAGCGCATTTCTTTCCGAGAAAAATCAGGCAGAGCAAGTAGCGAAAGATGCGCTACGCGAATTTAGCGAGTTGGCACGAAAAGGTTTATGGGCAGCAGAGCAAGGTTTTGTACGTAAAGCACGCGCCATCCAGAAAGAGCTAAACGAAAAGCGTGAGCAGCTCTCCAATCCACAAGGACTGCCCAAATCGATACAAGCAAAACTGGAAGATTTCGAAGCGCAACTGGTTAAACTTGGCGACTGGCATGAGTTTGCGGTAACCCCTAAAAAGGAAGCACTGATTGAACAAATGCGCACACTCGCGAACACCACTATTAATCCGGAGAACCTCGCCACCAAGATTCACGATTTGCAGGATAGCTGGAAAGAAGTCAGCAAGGGCGCACAGCAGCAAGATGATGATCTCTGGCAACAATTCCAGCAAGCATCTGCCGTCGCCTACGCGCCCTGCAAAGATTTTTTTGAGGCACAAGCTGCCGCACGAGAAGCCAACCTTACCAAGCGACGCGAACTGGTGAACCAACTGCACCAATATCTTGCAGGTTACGATTTTACGAATGCTGTTTGGAAAGATGTTGAGCAGACATTAAAAACGGCGCGCGCCGAATGGCAAAATTATTGGCCAGTACCGCGTAAAGCCGGCAATGACTTACAGAAAGAATTTGAAGGCCTGATGGAACAATTGTTCGGGAAGATTACCCACGAATATGAAACCAACAAAAATGCCAAGCAACAATTAATTGACCAAGCTGCCACTCTATGCAACAGCGAAGAGCCGCGCGCCGCGGCCGAACAAATTAAGCAATTACAAACCCAGTGGAAAAATATTGGCAAAAGCTGGCCGCGCGAAGAACACCAACTGTGGCAAGAATTCCGCACACACTGCGACGCTATCTTTGCCAAACGCAACCAAGTATTTGAAGCCGCTAAAGAGCAACGCCAAGCCGTTGTTACTAACGCCGAAGCAATCATTGAGCGATTACGTCAGTTTGCTGAACAAACACTCGAACACATTAACAGCGCCAAAGACGAAATCGAACAATTGAAAAGTGACTTCAATACGCTAGAACTCCCCAAAGAGTCTAACAGACCACTGCAGCAAAAATTTACTAGCGCGATAAATGCAATTGCTGCACAACGAGATAGCGCCCGCCATCAAGCAGAAGCGCAAAGCTGGACTGACTTGTTCGCAATATTGGATGGCATACGCGACTATGAAATCGCACGTATCAGTGGCAAAACCACCGATTCACTCGCCAGTCAAAAGGAAGCACTGCAACAACGAATTGAGCAGGTAGTGCGTTGGCCCTCTGGCACGCAGCAAGCTGTTCAACAACGCCTTACGAAAGCCGATTCACTCAGTGCAGAAGAACAGCAACGTAATGATAACTTATTGCGTATTCTCACGATTCGCGCTGAAATTTTGACAGGAATAGAAAGCCCGGAATCAGACAAGTCTGTGCGAATGAATTATCAGGTTCAACAGTTGCAGCAAGGTCTCGGACAAAGGGACTCGCAATTCGAACCCTTGCTGCTTGAGTGGATTGGGTTAGGCGGTGTAGAACAAGCAACCTACACAGCCTTGCTAGCCCGCTTTAACCAAGCTCGCCAGAAAGGCACAAAATAACTTTTCCGGAAGTACAAACAAAAAGCGGGTCCGCCTAATGGGGACCCGCTTTTTTTACCTCAGCAAAACCAGTGGTAATTATTTGAATTCAGGGCGCATAAATATAGGGTGTGGCAACGCCGATCTGGATAAAAAAGCAGCCCAATCGGGCTGCTCAAACGGAGAGGTCAAAAATGTACAGGGAGAACTACAAGCTCAAAAAAACTGGCGGAAAAATCCGCCAGAATAAGGTCAAACACAACCCCTGTTTACTGCCTCATCGGCGACGATTCAGTAAACATTGAAACAATCCTACCTCTTGCATACTAGTGGGTCAAGCTTTTTGTCAAAATGACTTTAAGATTTTTTAGGGCATTTTGCGGATGATTTTAGTTTTATCTATAAGCATAAATTCCCTCGGCCTGGCATATGATTTAACATATAGCTTGCCTGCTTTCCCACCTTCATAAAGCCCTGGCAGTAGCTATGCTGTATATAAATATACTCAGCACATGCTGATAAATAGGGGAGCTGCATAACCCGCTAGCGCTAAGTTAATTGATGACGCTTGATGATTTGCCGCTTTACGAGGCTGATCGTTACTACGGATTATCAACAAATAGCCTTTGAGCCGCTTACAAGGCACAATGAACCTCAAGACGCTAACGGCAACAGCCCAATGACTTTGCAGTCTTCATGTACTGAAGGAGATTTAACGTGGCTAAACAGCCAATTCTTAATATGCGCCCGGAATCCAAGGGTTTATCCTATGATCGCCCAGCGGCAAGCCAGATTTTTGGCTTTGTGCGCGATGCCATCATCAGTATGGAACTGTTACCCGGGCAAATGATTTCCGAGACTGCTCTGGCCCAGCAGTTTGGCGTAAGCCGTACGCCAGTGCGCGAAGCCCTCATACAGCTGTCCAATATAGGTTTTGTAGAAGTGCTGCCGCAACGCGGAACCTACGTAACCAAATTCAGTATGGACAAAATTCTGGAAGCTCGTTTTATTCGCGAAGCCCTGGAAGTTGCCGTAGTCACGCAATTAGCAGCAGCGGCTGATGAAGCAACCCGCCTGGAAGCTGTGGATGCGTGCGAAAAAATTATTGAAGCGCAGAAAACAGCAGCAGCAGAAGACAACGCACTGGCATTCCAGAACCTGGATGATGAATTCCATCAAACCCTGGCCAGCTTTACGCTTTACCCACGCGTAGCGACATTCATCGAAGCCGAAAAGGCCCATATGGATAGAGTGCGCAACTTGAGTTTGCATGTGAGCGGACAATATAAGCGCGTGCTCAACCAGCACGCAGCGATTATCAAAGCGATAAAAGCTGGTTCAGCGGAAAAATCAGCGGCGGCTATGAGTGTTCATTTGAAGGATGTGTACAACATTCTGGAAGTCATTCCGCAAGAACACCCGGAATATTTTGTGTAGAACACTAAAAGAACAGCAACATTGTTGCTGTTCTTTTTATAAGGCACGTTTAAAAACAGCAATAAACTTACTCGAATGCGTAAAGCCTGGCTTTGAGTTTGTTAAAACCAACTCCCACCCCTCGCGCCCAAGTAAATTCAGTTTTTGATTAAACTTATCCGAGTTAAATCCACCCAAAAAAGTAACACAATCCTCAAAGCTTACCGTTTTATATTCCCAGCGGGTCATGATTCCTCCTGATTGCTATCACCATCATCGAGTGCCTGCATTTCTACATCCGTCACGACTTTCTGAATTAATTTTACCCGGCCGCTTTTTACCAGCGCGTCGCGCAATACGAATTCGATTTGAGCATTCAAGCTGCGCAAGTCATCGTCTGCCCAACGCTGCATGGCGGCGATGACTTGTTCGTTAATTCGTAGAGGAAAGGATTTTTTAGTCACAGCAGAAACCTGTTACGAATAAATGGTGCCAGTATTAATCACCGGCTTTGCCTGCTGATCACCGCAGAGCACAACTAGCAAATTACTAACCATTGCCGCTTTTCGCTCTGCATCGAGTTCAACGACTTCCTGGGCTTTTAATTGCTCCAGCGCATCGCTCACCATACCCACCGCGCCTTGCACGATAATTTTGCGCGCTGCCAATACCGCGCTCGCTTGCTGGCGCTGCAACATTGCCTGTGCTATCTCCGGTGCGTAGGCTAGATGGCTCAAACGCGCTTCGAGCACATCCACACCTGCTTTTTGCAGGCGATCCTGTACTTCATTTTTTAATTTTTGAGCAATCGAGTTGGGATCGCTGCGCAAGGACAAACGCTCATCTTCCGCATCCTGCTCGTAGGGATAAGTCGTTGCCAGATTGCGTAGCGCCGCCTCACTTTGAATAGTGACATAGTTTTCATAGTCATCCACCTCAAAAACCGCTTCAGCAGTATCCACCACTTTCCACACAACTACGGCCGCAATTTCAATCGGGTTGCCATTTGCATCATTTACTTTCAAACGCCCCGATTCAAAATTGCGCACACGCAAACTCACGGAGCGCTTGCTGTAAAGAGGGTTGGCCCAACGCAACCCGGTGTTGCGATCAGTTCCCGCATACTGTCCAAATAGTTGCAGCACCTTACCCTGATTTGGATGAACCATGTAAAAGCCAAACCAGCAAATGAACACCAATATCGCTATCAGTATCGCAGCTATTTTGAGGAAGCCAGGTAACGCAAATACTGCAGCTGCACTAAGCACTTGCGACAGCAGCAGGACCGCTAACATCAGGTAACCTGAACCGCTACGCGCTTCTACTTCATGGATCATGGGAAACTCCTTGCATGCCTAATTGATATCATTTAGATATCAATTTATATCACCATTGCCAGTTTGTAAACCGTCCGTTGACATTTGTCACAGCAGACTGATGACTTTATCCGCTAGGAGAAAGCGCTCCTGTCGCAGAGACTATCCAGTAAAAGTTAATTGGATAGGGGGACTTACACCCCCAAAAAGCTCATAATTAGCACACACCTAACACTGGAAAGCGGGTCATCCCCCATGAATAACCGCCATTTCGATGAAACCACCACACTGGGTAATCAGTGCATACAATCGATTAACTCGGTGAAATCCCGTATCTGGCTGGTTTTCAGTCTCTATTATTTTATCCCTCTGATTTACATGCCCTATGACAGGATGAAATTTGGCTTGTTGATTCTGATCTATATCGTCTTTCTCGCGCTTTACGAACTGGCAATAAGAACCAGTGCACACAATGTCTGGCGCCCTATTCTGGGCATAATCCTGTTAAGTGCCATAGCAACGCCTCTAACCCCCGGCAGCGGTACGTTTTTTAGTTACATAGGTTTCTTGCTGGGATTTTTTTGCCGCCCGAAACAATGGCTAGTATGTACCGGACTGTTGATAGGCCTGATCGTCGCCCTGCACTTTTTGAATGACTATGCATTCCACTTTTTTGCGTTCAGCGCAATCACTGGCTTGATCACCATTGGCATAGTAGGGTTCACCGAGCGCGTGCGTTACGACTCACGCCTCAGCCAACAAAAAAGTCGAGAAGAGGTAGAGCAACTGGCGATTATTGCCGAGCGCGAACGCATCGCCCGCGACTTGCACGATATTCTGGGGCACACCTTATCCAGCATCGCGCTAAAAGCCGAACTTGCCGAAAAATTACTCGCACAGGAAAAGCTTGACGGCGCCAAGCAGCACCTATCTGAATTGCATCAAATTGCGCGCAATAGCTTGAGCCTTGTACGTCAAACTGTATCCGGCTATAAACATCGCGGCCTTTCGGGCGAAGTAATGGAATTGTGCGAGCGCTTGCGCCAAAAAGGTTTCATCGTTGAGCTTAATGGCGAAATTCCGCAATTATCCCCGCGTGCAGAAACCGCAGTCATCCTTGCACTAACCGAACTAACTACCAACATTTTACGTCACAGCAAAGGCGATCACTGTCAAATCGAGTTCAGCAAATATTGCGATAAAATCCAGGTAAAAATGCGTGATAACGGCGCAGTCACTGCCTTAACGCCGGGCAATGGTTTACGCGGAATACAGGAACGGCTACAAACAATTGCCGGTGAAATGCAATCGTCCGTTCACAAAGGTTGCGAATTTATTATTTCCTTGCCTAGTCGCGAACTACAACAAAGGTCCTAGTGTTCATGAAAATTTTACTCGCCGAAGACCAATCTATGGTTCGTGGTGCGCTGGCTGCTTTGCTAGCAATGGAAACCGGTTTTGAAATTACCCAGGCAGAAGATGGCGATCGAGCCTGGTTGCTCATGAAACAAAATAGCTACGATATTTTATTAACCGATATTGAAATGCCGGGCCGCTCCGGCCTGGAATTGGCCCAATGGGTGCTGCAACAAAAGTTGCCCACTAAAACCATCATCATTACCACCTTTGGACGCTCTGGGTACATTCGCCGCGCCATCGACATGGGCGTAGCGGGATTCCTGTTAAAAGATGCACCTTCAGATCAATTAATTGAGGCCATCCACAAAGTAATGGATGGCAAACGAGTGATTGATGGTGAATTGGCGATGATGGCACTGGGTGAATCTGACCCACTCAATGACAAAGAACGTCGCGCATTGCGCCTGGCCGCAGAGGGCAAAACCACGGCGGAAATTGCCACCGTGCTCTGTTTATCTGAAGGGACTGTGCGTAATTATTTGTCGGAAGCTATTGCGAAGCTACACGCCGTTAACCGGGTCGATGCTGCACGTATTGCCCGGCAAAAAGGCTGGATCTAATCCAGCCGCGACAAAAGCCGGTAAAATCACACCGCTACGTATTCCTGTTGTCGCTGTCCGGCTGCTAGAATCCCCGCACCGCGCTAAGCCGCGGCACCAACAGCGATAACTAAAAATACAAAAAATGCGGAGCTATCCTGCCAACAGACGCGGGCCGCCCGACACACGACCCAATATTACCTGCACTAAAACCCAATAAAGAACAGGGAAACCTATGAACCATACTGAGACTATCCGGCAGTGGCCGGAGTACGCGGCCCTGACCCGCGCACGCAAGAAAATCATGTGGCCGCTCTCTATCATTACGATTGCCGCTTATTTTGTCCTTATCCTCGCTATTGCATTCAACCCTCACTCACTCGGCAATCCAGTCGGTAACGGCGTGACCTCTATAGGTATCATGCTGGGGTTGGGAATTATTCTGCTGTGCTTTGTGGTGACCGGCATTTACGTCTATTACGCCAATCGCGTCCTTGAGCCTCTGAACCAGGCCATCCTTAAAAAAGCGGAGGCGCTGAAGTGATGACTATTTTTGCTCGCCTGTTGGTATTGCTAATTGCAACCACCAGTCTCCCCGCGTTAGCGCAAACTAAGAGCATGGCTCCCGGTTCCGCAATCCTGATGTTTATATTCTTTGTGATGCTGACATTAGGAATTACCATCTGGGCCTCCAAACGCACTAAAACAACTAAAGATTTCTACGCGGCCGGAGGAGGAATCGGCGGCTTCCAAAACGGGTTAGCAATCGCCGGTGACTACATGTCAGCTGCTTCATTTCTTGGCATCGCCGGTTTGGTATATATGTCAGGGTTCGATGGCTTAATTTATGCCATTGGATTTTTAGTCGGCTGGCCAATTGTGCTGTTGCTGATTGCCGAGCCGTTGCGCAATTTAGGTAAATATACCTTTGCCGATGTTGCCTCTTTCCGCTTACAACAAAAACCGATTCGCATATTGGCAGCCAGCGGCTCGCTGGTTACGGTAATTTTTTATTTAATTGCGCAGATGGTAGGCGCAGGAAAATTAATTGAATTGCTGTTTGGCATGCAATATGAAGTAGCCGTCGTGATTGTCGGCGTGCTCATGACCTTTTATGTCACCTTCGGCGGCATGCTCGCCACCACCTGGGTGCAATTGATTAAAGCTATTTTACTACTCTCAGGCGCCACCCTTATGGCGATACTGGTGATGGTGCAATTTGGTTTCAGTTTTGAAAACCTGTTTGCAGAAGCGGTTAAAGTGCATGCGAAAGGCACAGCGATTATGGCCCCGGGCACTTTGGTTGCAGATCCCATATCTGCCATTTCTTTAGGGATGGCACTGATGTTTGGCACCGCCGGTCTACCGCATATTTTGATGCGCTTCTTCACCGTGCGCGATGCCGTGCAAGCGCGCCGCTCAGTATTTTACGCTACCGGTTTTATCGGCTATTTCTATATTCTTACGTTCATCATTGGTTTTGGTGCAATCGTGTTGCTCGCCGCCCATCCGGAATATTTTAGCAACGGCGCATTGATTGGTGGCACCAATATGGCGGCGATTCGCTTGTCGCAAGCCGTGGGTGGCGACATGCTGCTCGGATTTATTTCTGCTGTTGCCTTTGCCACTATTCTCGCCGTGGTTTCCGGTTTAACACTTGCAGGTTCCAGCGCAATTTCTCACGATCTCTACGCAACCTTGATACTGAAAGGCGAACGCAACGAAGAAAAAGAAATGCGTGCATCGCGGATTGCTACTATCGTCCTTGGCGTTATTGCCGTACTGCTCGGAATTGTTTTTGAAAACCAAAACGTCGCCTTTATGGTGGGCTTGGCCTTCTGCGTTGCAGCCAGCGCGAACTTCCCGATTTTGTTACTCAGTATGTACTGGCGCAAACTCACTACTCGTGGGGCTGTGGTCGGCGGCTCATTGGGCCTGCTGACAGCCGTCGTGCTGGTTTTTATCGGCCCTACCGTTTGGGTGGATGCTCTCGGCAATAAAGAAGCAATATTCCCCTTCAAGTACCCGGCAATTTTTTCCATCAGCATCGCCTTTATTGGTATCTGGGTTTTCTCACTGCTGGATAATTCAGCCACTGCCAAAGCGGAGCAAGCTGCCTTTGATGCGCAATTTGTTCGCTCGCAAACTGGCATAGGTGCAGCAGACGCTAGCGAACACTAATCGTTACATTCAATCGTTCATAAAAAAGCCCCGCGCATTTTCACTATCATGCGCGGGGCTTTTTATTTACTGCTTCTCTTATTTACTACTTCATTTTTTATTTACAAAGTAGTTATAAACCGCAAGGAGATGGTAGCGGTGGATTTTGCTCTTTCACGCCATCCAGATACGCGACTTTATTACTGCGATAGCCAGCAACCAGCGCTTCAACTTCTGCCGTCGATAAGGCGACGCCCTCGCGGAAAAATACCCAATCAATATCTTCCTGATATTCACGCAGCTCTGGTGAATCTACCGGGCCTTGCGAACCATCTGCGCCTTTCGGCATAAACCACAAATTAAAGTTGATGGACATAAAATCCTCCGGATACACCGCACTGGTATGCTCGGCAAATAATTGTCCATCCACATAATAAATAACCTTATTGTCCGCCACGGTTAGGGCCAGTGTATGCCAGCCTGCATAGCTGCCCGCTTTACGAGTATATTCATTGACCTTGGTCCAGGGCTCTAACTGAAAGGTATCCCAGCTGGTGGTCCACAGTGCGGGCACAGTGTTTTCGCCCCAGCCGCCATTAGGAAGATATTCAAAATCCGTTTCGCTGTAGTTTTTATCCATCGGCGCTTTTAGCGGGCTGATTGCATAAAACGTTTGGATAACCTCGTCGCCGTCGGGACCATAACTTGGTTCGTCGCGGAAAAATATGCGCGCGGCATAGGTACCCTCCCGATATTTGCGCGCATGGCAGAACTGGGTGTGGCGAGTGTTTTCCCCAGTACCGCCCGTCACTGAACTCATGCGAATTGCGCCGTTCTCTGCGCCGCTAATATCCTGGTGAAACGACAAGCCCTCGGCCGACCAGGTAGCACCTTTTATGCCCGGGTGACCGGTCTCGGTTCTAACCTTCCAGCCATTGTTATAAAAGCCGACCACATCCGCATAACTGAAATCGTCAAAGAAAACAGGTACCGACGCTACTGGCGCGGGTGCAGCTTGCACTGGCTGCGGATTGGCAGCTTCCGGCTGCGCGCTATCAGATTTTTTCTCACCCGAATCACAGCCGGTAAAACCGATACTTGCTGCAACAACGCTGGTAAGTAGAATTATTTTTGTATTCATTGCCTTTCTCCCTCTTTATCGCTCTGGCGATTGTGTTTGGAGGCGCTATTCTCGCGCAACAGACAACGTTGTCAAATTGATTTTATCTTTCCCATAAAACCTTAACTGGAATTTACATAGTCATCTAAAAATGGTTGGGCTTGAATTAAAAATCAGCTTCGGCAGCGATAAAAACTTGTTCCCCGGTGGATGGATGAGTGAACTGCAAATCCCGCGCGTGGAGCAACAGTCGCGTTGCCGAGTGCGAATAGGTTCCGCCATAAAACTCACATCCAAGAATCGGGTGCCCAAGTGCCTGCAAATGCAAACGCAATTGATGTGAACGGCCAGTAATTGGATGCAGTAACACCCGCGTAGTATTCGCGCTGGTATCGCGTTCTAACACCTTAAATTCTGTTACTGAGGGCTTACCAGTGTCATGGCAGATTTTGTATTTAGGGCCCTCGCCTGCCGCGATCGGTAAATCAATAACGCCTTCATCCTGCTCCACCAACCCGGCAACTACCGCCAGATAATGCTTGCTCACCGCGCGCGCCTGGAACTGTTTGCTGATATGCGATAAAGCCGGCTTATTCAACGGAATCACCATAACGCCAGAGGTATCGAAATCCAGACGATGCACTATGGCCGCAGACGGGTAATCCATCTCCAAACGACTAATCACCGAATCGCGATTTTGCGGATGGCGACCGGGCACACTGAGCAAGCGCGTCGGCTTGTTGATAAGAAGAAAATCCACGTCTACCCGCAGGATTTTCAGATCCGCAGTACAAGGAGGAAGTACGTACAATTGGTCGATATCGGCGTGCATAAGCGAAATAGCTAATAGATAGAAAAAAAATCAATATGGGCATGATACCAGCCCCAAGCCAATAAATTCGCGCATCATAACCTTGCGGAACAAGCTTAGGCCCAAAGGGTTATTCACATCCGCGAAGACGACTGTTATCGTGCCGCCGCAAAACTCGCCGGAGAGCGGCTTTTCCTGTATCCTGCGCGCCTTAATTTCCAGCCTACTGCGCCATTCCGTGATGGCCTTTTTCTTATAGATAGGTATCTAGCTCCATGTATATCTACGACGAGTACGACAATAGCATCCTGCGTCAGCG
>JACCEA010363454.1_pt1 | contig 17415 bp, 18 predicted proteins | sample 7449851 | NCBI WGS metagenome assembly JACCEA01 (sample SAMN15323453, study PRJNA562643) | freshwater metagenome | isolation source: river surface water | place: USA:Blue River Watershed | collected 2017-08-18
CCAGCTTTGCAGCTTGCCTTGCGCAAACACGCAGCGCACCACCGATTGGCTGCCATCGCGCCAGCTAAACACCTCGGGCTGAGCGCCCTTTTCGGTATCGGCTTGGCCCAGTGCGCGGGTCATGGCAATGACGTGCATCAGGCTCACGCCCGCTTTGAGCTTGGCATTGAGCATCACGGCGCTGTCTACAAAGCCAATCGGGCGATTGCTGGCCCGCTTCATGATTTGCACCAAACGCGTGAAATACAGCAGCAACCACATGATGCCGCCCGTCACCACCATGGCAATGCCCATCCAGCCCCAGCTTTGCCAGGCCCAAGCCGTCAAGCCCACCGTGCCAATGGGCACCAAATATCTTTGAAAGTTCATAGGCTTATTGTCTCAGGCTTAACAGCCCGCTCTGGCGCCAAGGTCTGCCGCCCAAGTTACTTGGTAGCGCTGAGTTTTTGGCGTGTGGCGATTTCGGCTTGAATGGCGTCCATCATCTTTTTGTCGGGCCGCTTCCAGTTGCCGCCCGACTGGTTGACCATGTAATTCAAGGCCTCTGAAAAACCTTGCACCGTCAAGTCTGATTTGCCACCCTTGGGCGGCATGGCACGAACGCCCACATAGCCATGGGCTGTGATGATGACTTGGCCTTCTGCGATCAAAGGCGCCCACTTGGCAACGTCACCCATTTGAGGCGAGTTGGCAAACCCTTTGGAGTGGCAATTGGCGCAGACCGCTTTGTAGGTGTCCTCACCCGAAGCAAAGACAGATGCGCCCATGAGGACTAAGCCTGTTGCGAAAACGTAGCTAAACAAACGCATACCGGACTCCTTGAATCATTAGTTTATAAATATTGAGATGCGTTTTGTGCGTAACGCAAGGTCACTTGCAAACCGCCTAAATCTAGGGACTTACCCACTTGCACATCAATGTGCTGCAAGACTGCAATATGACGCATGATGGACCAACCCAAACCGCTGCCCGTGGCCGATGTGCCAAGTACGCGAAAAAATCGCTCGCCCAAACGGGCCAAGTCATCCGGTGACAAGCCAGGACCGCTGTCTTGCACGGTCACCTCCATTTGGCCGCTTTCCAAGCGTTGCGCCTGAATGCGCACCGTCGCCCCATTGGGGCTGTAACGCAACGCGTTGTCAATCAAGTTGCGCAACAGGATGTGCCACAACGTGCTTTGACCGTTAACTTGCAAAGGCTCGGGCGCCAGCAGCTCTAGGGTTTGGCCACGCCGTATGGCTTCGGGTGTGAAATCGGCCAAGATGTGCTGGGCCAGTTGGTCAAGTCGGAAAGACTCAGAAGCCACGTCTTGCGGACCTTCCACACGGGCCAAGGTCAGCAGCTGCTCGACCACACGGGAGGCGCGGTCGCAACCGATCAAGGTGTCTTGCAGTGCTTGTTGGCGCACTGTATCGTTTGTGGCCGAACTCAACGCCACTTGCGCTTGGGCGCGAATGGCGGCAATGGGCGTGCGCAACTCATGCGCAGCATCGGCGGTGAAGCGGCGCTCGGTTTGCATGCGCTGCGCCAAGCGTTGCAACAAATCATTCAGTGCGTCGAGCAACGGCTGCACTTCTTGCGGAGTCTCAGGCAGGCTGACGGGGTCTAGCGTTTGGGTATCGCGCTTCAACAGCACTTGGCGCAAACGCTGCAAAGGCTGCAAACCTGAACGCACGTTCCACCATAGACCTATCAGCAACAGCGGCAGCGCAAGAGTGAGCGGCGGCAAAAACCCACGCAGCACCGCCCGCAAAATTTCGTCTCGGCTGTCCACGCGTTCGGCTACGTAAATTTGCACATCGCGATCTCGACCCGGCGCTGCAAAGACGCGCCACGATTTGCCGTCGGCTAACGTCAGCGTCTCGAAACCTTGAGTGTGCTGTGCCATGGGCGTGTGCGCCACGTTGGGTGAGTGCATGACCAAGCGATCTTCATCAAACACTTGGTAGGCCACACGGTGTGCGTATTTGTGCAAAGTGGGTGCATCTAACAATGGCTCGTCATCGTCGGGCGTGGCATTTTGTTGAACCACCAACAATGCCGCAGATTGCGCCAAGTGCGCGTCTAACAGCTCATCCACTTCATGCTGTGCTTCAAACCAGACAAAAGCAGCTGTGGCAACCCACACCACCAATACGCCGCCTAAGGTGCGAGTGATTAGGCGCTGTTGCAATGAAAATTTATGTGCCATCACGTTCTAGCCGTCCATCAAGGCATGACGATGTAACCCACACCGCGCACAGTGTCGATCAGCCCCGCGCCCATCTTGCGGCGCAGGTGGTGAATGTGAACTTCAATGGTGTTGCTCTCCACCTCATGGCCCCAGCGGTACAAGTGCTGCTCCAGTTGCTCGCGTGACAACACGCGCCCTGCGTTGAGCAACAAAGCTTGCAGCAAATCAAACTCACGGGTGGATAGGCCAATGGCTTCGCCACCACGGCTCACTTGCCGAGCACTAAGGTCCATCACGACGTCACGCACTTGCAGCAAGGTTTGTGTTTTGCCATGAGCGCGGCGCACCAAGGCGTGCAAGCGAGCGGCCAACTCGTCCAAGTCCACGGGTTTCACCACATAGTCGTCAGCACCAAGGTTGAGGCCTTCGATGCGCTGGGCCACAGCATCGCGTGCGGTCAACACCAGCACGGGGGTGTCAATGCCACGCGCACGCACCGCCTTCAGCACGGCCAGGCCGTCTTGGCGCGGCAGCCCAATGTCCAGCACCGCAGCTTGGTGCTGGGCGCTGAGTAGCTCGCGCTCGGCGGCCACGCCATCGCGCACCCAGTCCACCTGAAACCCTCGTTGATCGAGACCTGCACGTAGACCACGACCTAACAACTCATCATCCTCGGCCAATAGTATTCGCATAGGGCCTAACTATGCCTCATGGATTGGACATGGTTTGTTTGGTCTTTTTCAGCAAAGTCAACACTTCTTCTCTGCGTCCAGCATCGGCAATTTGACGACCTGAACGTGCTGGTGCGTTCAACGCTTTCTCAAGGTACGTTACAGCCACACGCGGTTGTTTGGTTTCAATCAAATACTCTGCGTAAAAGAAATTAGGGTCGATGCCTTGTGGATTAATTTGCAAAGCCTTCTCTAGCAATGTTTTCGCTTTGTCTTTGTCACCGAAACCGACGGGCCAACCTGGTACTTTGAAATAAAGCACACCTAAGCTGCTGTAAGCCGAGCCATCCAACGCTTGCGGGTTAATTTCGATCGCCTTTTCGTAAAGTTTTTTGGCGTCTTTCACTAAACCCAAAGCGCCCAAACCACCCTTGTCACCCGCCCAAGTACTCCGGATGATGCCCTCCCAAATTAGCGGCTCACTGTGTGTTGCGTATTGGGCACTGACTGTGTGCGCCTTAGCGGCCAAAGCTTCCCAACGGGGTAGCTTGTCAGCAGCAGGCACTTGATAGCGCACCACTTCCCATTCACGTTGCAGCTCTGTCACCGCATCGTCCATAGGCGCGGCCGCAAAAGCAAACGCACTGAACGTCATCCACAAGGTGAGGGTCAGTTTTTTGATCATGTTTATTTCCTTCCGTTTCATTTTGTAAACAGTGTGCGCAGGGCGCGAACGTGCGACTTAAATGACGCATCCATCCATGCACCCAAAACGCCATTGAGTCTTACGCCCAATCGCTCGGGGAAGCCAATGAACCGTTCTGCTGCTTGTGACTCAATGAGCATCAACAACGCTGTAGCAACCACCTCAGGCGAGTCACTGGCGGCACCTGTGAGTTGATTGAACTTCTGCGCCTGACCACCATTGAACGCGGTCTGCGTAGCACGTGGCGCGAGCAATTGCACCAGCACAGAGGTATCGCTCAACTCGCGGCGCAGGGCTTCGGCCAACCCATGTATAGCAGCCTTGCTTGCGCCGTAAGCAGAAAAACCTGGCACCCCGATTCGGCCCAAAGCAGAGCCCACAAAAATCAATTGCGCTTGTGAACGCTTACACAACTCAGGCAGCAATGCCGCCACTAATTGCATAGGTGCAGTTACGTTCGTGTGCATGAGCTGCTCAATGTCGGCGTCCGTCATGTCTTGAAAAGGGCCAAATGACGATACGCCTGAAGCAATCACCACAACATTGATGTTTTGATCTTTTACAAGCTGGCACAGCATGGCTCGACCATTAGGCAACGTGATGTCAGCGGCGACCGCATCTTTCGCCATGCCCTGCGGCCAGCTACGGCCAACGCACGTCACGTGTGCGCCTTCTGCTTGCAGCTGTCGTGTCATTGCCTGCCCAATGCCGCCACTCGCGCCGATCAGTAAAACGCGCGCTTGGTTCAACCTCATGCCGACACTCCTGCCACTTGTGGCATAGGTAATCCTCTGAAAACATCGCCGTACAAACGGAAAAATACATTCGCCGCATGCACGATGGCGTCTTGATCGTCTTGGCGCGTTATGTCACCCATCAACATTTCAAAATGTGCTGTGTGCTCTTGGTCTAAAGTTCCGTGCGAACGGAGATAACTAAACGCTGCATCTGGCAGGTTCAAGGGCTTTTGAATGGCATCTGCAGCCATCAAAGCGAGCGATACGCTGGTGCCTTCCAGCACATAAACCATGCCGAAAAAACCAACAGGGTTGACGCGCGCAATAGTGTCGTAGGCGTAAGACACCATCAGTTCAGTCGCATGGCTGGGCTTGCTAGCGATCGCCGCTTGTCGGTCTCCTCCACAGGCAACGATGTCATCCAAAATCCATTGCTCATGGCCCATTTCTTCTTCAATGTATTCATTCAACGGACCAACAAGCCAAGCGTGATGCTCGGGCAAAGCGTCGCGCGCGGCGACCAATAAGGGCACCGTGTGTCGTACATGGTGATAGGCCTCTTGCAAGAAAGCCATGTAACTGGTTAATGTCACATCCCCGACGAGACAGCGCTGAATAATCGGTGCACCGAGTAGCGTGTTTCTAGATGCAGTCGTCTCTTCGACCAAGCGTTTAAAAAATGACATATAAATTTCCTTTAAATCGTTCACTCTTACAAACCAAGTGATTTGGCATAGGTTTTAAAAATAACGTCTCGCTGAGGGCGTCCATTGGCAGTGCTCAAACCAGACTGCACGCTGAATGGCAAATCGGCCACCACATACGTGGCGATACGGGCGTAATCAGGCAGTTGCGTATTAGCGTCTTCAACTGCACTGGAGATGACGGTCGCTATTTCTTCAGTGTTAGCGGTGATATTCATAGGCCAAATTACCGCACTGAGTTGTGGCTGACCATCGCCAAAGACCACAGCTTCACGAATACTTGGACTGCTCCGCAGCACGGTCTCCACCCACTCAGGTGACACGTTGCGACCAAAGGAGGTGATGAGCACATTTTTCTTTCGGCCTTCAATGTGAAGGTATCCCTCGCTATCTAAGCGACCTAAGTCACCACTAGGCCACCACTCGCTCGTAAACGGCTGTTGACCGAGATAACCCAACATCAAACTGCCACACACTTCAATCTCTCCATCTTCTGCAATGCGAACCTCTGCATGTGACAGTGGTTTTCCGACGCTGCCCGCACAAATTGCATTTGGCAAGTTGAGCGTTTGCACAGACGAACCCTCGGACAAACCATAGCCCTCAAAAGCTGGCAAACCCAACTGATGCGCTTGGTCGATCAACGCTGCCCCGACAGGCGCACCGCCCACGGCCACCAAGCGCACGCATGCTGGTGCAGTTTGTTGAGTTTGTTCAAGATAGGCGCACCAAGCTCGCAGCATTTGCGGCAACAGCACCATGCTGTTGGGCTGGTACTGCACCACTGCGGCATGAAACATTGCCACATCAAAACCACTCGCTCCACGCCAACCCAACTGTGCCAATGGAAGTGTGATGAGGGTTGCACCTATTTGCTCAGGCGCCATAACGCCTGCAATGTTTTCTAACAAAACGGCAAAAGGCAAAGCATTGAGATGTCGCGACAGCTGCATCGACCCTGTGGCAATTGCCAACGATTGCGCGACAGCCTGCATACTTGCTGTCGACAAACACACGCCCTTGGGCTGCGCGGTTGTGCCCGATGTAAATGTGATTTTTGAGGTGCCTTTAGGCATGACACACGGCAGACTCGGTAAGCTGATGCAAGCCAAGTCCTCGGCCAGCAACGAAAAATCTGTTCGTTGAACATTGCTCCAATTTGACGCGCTCGCCTGTTGAATCACCAAAGTGTCTACCCCTGCGCTTTTCAGAGCGTGCTGCATTTGCTCTGGCGTAAAAAACACAGGCAACGGCACATGCACCAAGCCTATGCTTTGAGCAGCAGCGTCCATTGCTAAGAAAGCCAGCGTGTTGTCTAAGCAAGTCGCCACCACTTTAGCGGACACGCGGCTAAGAAGACTTGCCGCTTCGACTTTCAGCTGCTGCCATTCAGCCTCTGTTACTAAGCGTTGATCTGTTTGTATTTGCATGCTTAAGCGCCCCCCACCAGACGGGGGTTCAAACGCATAGCAATTTGCAACTGCACAGCCAACACCACGGGCTCATGTTCGTAATAACTGCCCCAATCGTTGACATCGTCACCCAAGCGGTCGGCATCTGCAGAGCCCAAGGCCAAAGGGGCGATGCCCATACGAGCGAACAGGTGTCTCAGCTCTCGGGTCACGGTACTCACGATCCAAGTCACACCGTTTGACTGCAACAAAGCGCCCAGCTCACTCATCATGCGGCGACCTTGACCAGGTTTCAATGCCACCAAATGCGCCACCTCGACCAAACCCGACCGTGACAAAGCAACACCTGCGTTACGCGACATGACATGTTCAATTGGCGTGTCAAAGTATTTCTCTAAGAACAAGGTGTTCAAGTCTGCGTAGCGATAGCCAACTGCAGCGACCAACTGACCGTGTTCATCTTTGAGCCCAAGCAAGATAGGCGTGAAAGAACGCACATGTGCACCGTATCGCGCTTGATAAATGTTTTGGATAAATGACTCAACCTCAGCTCGCGCGGGATCGTCATGCTGATAAACGACCAGTTTTGGCGCGCTATCCATACCCATCGCTTCTTCGCGTACTTGTAAACGTGCAAACATACATACCCTACTTCTTTATATAGAGATATGTTGCGCTGTTCAGATTAAGAGCAGCTTAAGAAAACGACTTAATCAGCGTTTTTCATATTTGGCCCGACTGCCAAAGTATTGGCATAGCCTCGCCACATGGGTCGCAGGGCTTGTGGGCCGCGCCACACGCGCAGCATCACCACCAACCCCACATGGATACACACCACAGCCATGGCTGCATTGCCCAAGCCTTCGTGCAGCTCTTGCAGGGCATCGTTCAACCAACCATCGCCTAAAAGTTCAGTGTAGGTAGCCCACCCGCTGGCAATGGCCACCGTGCAAAACCCATAAATGCACAACACTGCCGCGCTCAGCACCCAGCTGCTGGCCCCTACCCAAAAGTTGCGGCTCAACCATTCGCCTTGTTCGAACTTATTCACCCACACCCGCCACATGGCCACACGGCGCAGCAACAAACCCCAACGTGCAGACGCAGGCCCCACCCAACCCCACACCAAGCGAAACGCCAATACCACCGCCAAGCTGTAGCCGCTGTATACGTGCACCAAACGCCAGTACTCCGACTCTGACGTGACATACGAAATGAGAAACGTCAAAGCCATGCTGGCGTGCGCCATGCGCGTACCCAGGTCAACCACGGACTTGCGCTGCGTGGCCATGGATGTGGGCAGCTTTAAATGGCTGGGATTTAAAGCGCTGTCGGTCATTTTGGAATCCTCACACGGTCGTCTTCAAAATCGCCTTGTGCGGCATCGCGGTGGCACGCCGTGCAGTTGGCGGGGCTTTTGATGGCGGTACGTTTGAACGTGGCTGCGCTCACCTCGCGGTGCTTGCGCTCAAACCATGCTGAGCGTGTGATGCGGTCTTGTGGCGGCTCTTCACGCGCACGCTTGCCTTGACCGCCGTAGGTTTGTAGCCAAGTGTCAATTTGCTTTTGCGTGGCTGCATCCAGCGAGGCATCGCTGCCATAGTGTTTGTCGAGGCCAAGCATCACGCGCTGCCAAGATGCCTTGGGCAACAAATTAGATGGGAAAGCCATGTGGCAACTGCCGCACTCTTGGGTGTACACCGCAGGTGGGGTTGGCCCTTTATAGCTGTCTGCCCATACGGGTGCAATCGCCAACAAGCTGGCGACTACCGCGCTGCGCATGAGGTGTGTCAAACGTGAATGCATCTCAACTCCTATCAGCGCACAGAAATGAGCCACGCCAACACATCGGCTTTTTCCGCAGCCGAGCATTCACGCGCCAGCACGTCTTTGCAATTGCGGCGAAACCACTTTTCAACTTTGGCGCTGTCGGTGAAACGCTTGGCATTAGCTGCGGGTGCAAGGGGCTCAATGGCTTTGTCGGTGCTCGCATGGCGGCCACCCGTCATGGGCGACTTGCCGTGGCAGCTGGTGCACTGCCACTCTTGACCGTGACTGGCCTTGAAAAACGCTTCACCTTTGGCGGCGTTGGCGGGCTGGCCTGCGTGTGCGGTGTAGCCCGCCAGCAACTCGGCAGGTGTGGCAGCCATCGCGTGAAGCGATGCAAAGAACAGAAGCGCGAAGAACTTGTGAAGCATGGTTTTGTGCCTTTCAAAACCGATGCTAGTGAGCGCGTCTTAGGGTTTTCTTAAGAAGCCTCTCAGCCTAATTCCCGCACCAAGCTGATGGCCTCATCCACCCGCTCCACCGCATGCACGGTCATGCCTGGAATGGGCTTCTTGGGAGCATTCGCTTTAGGAATCACAGCCACCGTAAAGCCCAGCTTAGCCGCTTCTTTCAAACGCTCTTGACCACGCGGCGCTGGACGCACCTCACCCGCTAAGCCGACTTCGCCAAAGGCAATGAAACCTTGAGGCAACGGCTTGCCGCGCAAACTGCTTTGAATGGACAACAGCACCGCCAAGTCAGCCGCAGGCTCGCTGATGCGCACACCGCCCACCGCATTCACAAACACGTCTTGGTCCATGCACGCCACACCCGCGTGTCGATGCAACACAGCCAGCAACATGGCCAAGCGGTCGCGGTCTAAGCCCACGCTCAAACGGCGGGGCGAAGGGCCACCGCTATCCACCAAAGCTTGAATTTCTACCAACATAGGACGCGTGCCTTCGAGGGTGACCAACACACAGCTACCCGGCACAGGCTCGGAGTGTTGGCTTAAAAAAATCGCGCTCGGGTTGCTCACGCCCTTCAAGCCTTTTTCGGTCATGGCGAAGACGCCAATTTCGTTCACAGCGCCAAAGCGGTTTTTGATGGCGCGCACCAAACGGTAGGTGGAGTGTGTGTCACCTTCAAAGTACAACACCGTGTCCACCATGTGCTCAAGCACGCGCGGGCCAGCCAATGCCCCCTCTTTGGTGACATGACCCACCAACACCACCGCCGTGCCCGAAGACTTGGCCATGCGGGTGAGGTGAGACGCACATTCGCGCACTTGTGCCACAGAGCCTGGCGCACTGGTGAGCTGATCGGAGTACACGGTTTGGATGGAGTCCATCACCACCACCGCAGGCTGCAGTTTGTCGACAGTGGCCAGTATTTTTTCGAGCTGCGTTTCGGCCAGCACTTGCACTTGGCTGTGGTCTAGCCCCAAGCGGCGTGAGCGCAAAGCCACTTGAGAGGCAGACTCTTCGCCCGTCACATACAAAGTGCTCATGCCGCTGCGTTGCAAGCCGTCCATGGCTTGCAAAATCAAAGTGGATTTGCCAATGCCGGGGTCGCCGCCAATCAACACCACACCGCCTTCGACCATGCCACCGCCCAGCACACGGTCGAGTTCTTCTTGGCCTGTGGGGGTGCGCGCAACATCTTGCGCTTCGATGTCTGAGAGCAAGGCCACTTCAGAAGCGGGGGCCAAAGCGGCCATGCCTGCGTAGCGGTTTTTGGCGGGGCCGCCGCTGTCGACTGCGGTTTCAATCAGCGTGTTCCACGCGTTGCAGCTCGGGCATTTGCCCAGCCACTTGGCGGTGATGCCACCGCAATCAGTGCAGGTGTATTGGGTTTTTTCTTTGGCCATGTATCAATATTACTGTATAAATAACCAGCACAGAAACTTTCTGTGCTTACGCACTAGGCTCAATAACCAAAAATGAGACTTTTACTCATAAATTAATATGTATTTTGTATTTATTTAAAAAAATTTGTATTTTATTATTAGATAATTAATGTGCTCATTCAAAATGCAATGACGTGTGAAGTCACCCTCTTAACTTCGAGGTCAAAAGCTATGACACGAATCTTTCTCTTACTGATTCTTGCAACATTTGCGTCATCGACTTGGCGTTTCGCGCACGCGCAAAGTGAGACACTTAAGCTCGAAACATGGCGAGTCGACGACGACGAACGCTGGAACAAGCAAGTTCTTCCTGCCTTTAATCGAGCCCAGCCATCAATCCAAGTCTTAACGTTGCCGACGCCGCCCGTTGAATACGATGCAAGCTTGTTAGATAAATTTGGCAGAAATACCGCAGGCGATCTCATCATGTGCCGCCCCTTTGACAGATCCTTAGATCTCTACGACAAAAAATATCTCCAAGATATCACCGCCATGACCGAGCTACGACGCTTTCGTAGTCACAACAAAATTGCTTGGACCACCTACTACGCCAACCGCGTATTTTGCATGCCGGTAGCAGCAGTTATGACTGGTTTCTTCTACAACACCGAAATTTTCAAAGAACTCAATCTTCGCCCTCCGCAAACAGAAGAAGAACTTTTTCAGGCGCTTCAAAAAATTAAAGAGTCAGGCAAATACACACCACTAGCGTTTGGCACCAGCGATACCTGGCAATCAGCTCAAGTGTTGTTTTCCGGAATTGGGCCTAATTACTGGAACGGCGAGCAGGGCCGCCTTAGTTTAATTACTGGTCGAGCAAAATTCACTGATCCAGAATACATTGAAACATGGCGTGTACTGGCAAAGCTAGCCGATTACTTACCAAACAACCACGCAGAAATCGGTGAAAACGGGGCTAGAAAATTATTTCTGAGTGGAAAGGCAGCTATTTATCCTGCCGGCTCATGGGAAATACCTTTTTTATCTGAACACAAGAATGCAAAACACTTTGGTGTTTTTGCCCCCCCTCCCAAACAAACTAAACACAGCTGCTATGTACTCAATCACTTTGACATGGGTATTGGCATCAACTCAAGCAGCCTTCATACCAAGTCATCAAGTGCATTTTTATCGTGGCTTAGCACCCCCGAATTTTCCGAGGTACTAGCCAACAGCTTAAATGGATTTTTTCCATTATCTAACCACTTGGTTGAAGTAGCCAATCCACTGGCAAAGGAGATGGCCACGTGGCGCCAACAGTGCGATACCACCATTCGTATCAATAGCCAGTTTCTTAACCAAGCATGGCCAGCTTTAGAGCAAGAGCTATGGGAGGTCACTGCACGTGTCATGCGTAAAGAAATTTCACCTGAAGAAGCAGCCAAGCACATCGCCAACGGAGTCGAAAAATGGTTCAAACCAATTTAAATGCTAACGAGCGAAACAATGGACAACCTTGGCATGTGCTTTGGACCTTAAGTGCGGCTTTGATGTTAAGTTTGCCAGCACTGGCCGCGTCTCTACCGTGGCATCTGGAAGCAGACAGCCCAGACTCAGCCCCTGCAGCAATACACAGCGCAACGATTGCGCCAGGGGCGGCGACTATTACAGTAGCCGTAATAGATAGTGGTGTCATTGCTGAACACCCAGCATTAAAGGGCACACTGCTACCGGGCTACGACATGGTGGCCGCACAGCGCAATCTTCGTGGCGAACGCTCTACAAATTTTGAGCCAGATCCGAGAGACGCCACATGCGGACAAAAAGTTGTCTCATCTTCATTTCGCACGCACGGAACAGAGGTTGCTAGTCTCATTGCTGGCAACGGCTATGAAAACGCATGGGGCATTAACTCCAAAGCAAAGATATTACCCGTAAGAATTTTCGGAACATGCGGCATGTCTCTTGACGACATGATTGACGCCATCAGGTGGTCTGTAGGCTTACCCGTTGCAGGCGCACCGAGCAATGCGTATCCAGCCAAAGTCATCAACATCAGCATTGCAGGCGGCGCTTTGCAATGCCGCCCAGAACTACAAAAAGCAGTTGATGCCGCTATGAAAACTGGCGCATTTGTCGTGGCAGCAGCAGGCAATAATTTTCAGCGCCCATTGTCTGAGCCTGCAAACTGTGAGGGTGTTATTTCGGTAGGCGCTCTCTCCGCAGAGAACAAAATCGAAAATTACTCAGCACTAGATCCGCGCATAAGCGTTTACACAACTGGTGGTGGGCCAAACCTACCTATTACCCAGTCTTGGGCCAAAAACAAGCTACGTGTCGCATCCTCTGAAGTAAGTACTTTTGGTGAAGAGCGACTCATCGTGGCAGACAAAGGTGTCGGGACAAGCTTCGCCGCGCCTTTAGTCTCTGGATTTTTATCACTATGGCTTTCGCATCGCCCCACCGCAGCCCCACAAGACTGGGATGCGTATCTTGACTCTTTTGTCCGACAGGTGCCTAGATTGGAGAAATGCGCCACCTGCAACCCTCGAGGCCTAGTGGCATCAGAAATCATCATGAGGCATACAAAATGAAAACTCTGATCATCTCAATTCTTAAAATCCAATTATTTTTATCAATGCTATTGGTGACGAGTTCAATGTCATGGGCGAATTCAATCATCTGGTCATGCTCTCGATCTGAACCCAAGCAAACGGTCTTTGAAGGCATCAAAGCATTTCACCTCGAAAACCTGTCTATTAAAGACGACTACACAACATCCATCACGTTGCTCGATTTGTATGCCGTTTACAACGGCGAATCTATTCAAATGGGCAAGTTAAAGCTTTCCGCCTGTAGCTTACCCCCGCATGATCCACTGCAAGCCAATGCAGCTGAAATGTTGGGTTACAACTCGAAAGATTTGCTCAAGGCCTCTGGGAAAAAATCATCGGCATTGATTTTGATTCCTTCGATCCATGAGATGCAAAAGTGCCTACATGAAAATCATCCAGCCGTCGGATTTTTTCCCAATGTTGTAGAAACCGAGCATGTTGGCCCGTGCTTCTAAGCGCAGCCTGCTCAGAAAATATTGGAGAACACAATGAACCTTGCTCGACTCAAACTCAGCACAACCTTGCTGTCTTTACTTTGGATGCTGGGCCTCGGTACGGGAATGGCTCACGCAACAGACAAAGTGCAAAAGCTGGTGTATTGTTCGGAAGGTAGCCCCGATTATTTTGCACCCAGCTTAAGCAGAACTGCTACGTCTTCCAACATCAACAATACTATCTATGAAACATTGGTTACGCATGTGCGTGGAGAAACAAAATTAGCTCCTGGACTGGCTGAATACTGGCAAATTGCCGAAGACCTTACTCAATACACATTCTTTCTGCGTCGTGGTGTTAAGTGGCACAGCAATTCATTTTTTAAACCTAAACGTCACTTCAATGCTGATGATGTGATTTTTATGTTGGAGAGACAATGGAAACATGATCATCCTTTTCATAATGTGAGCGATTCGAGTCACCATTACTTCAAGTCAGCAGGCTTGGACAAACTGATTCAAAGCATAAATAAAGTAGACAACTACACAGTCACCATCACCCTCAAAGAGCCTAGCGCATCTTTCTTATCTATTTTGACGCAGCATTTTTCTGCGATTCAAAATAAAGATTACGCCACTGCCATGCTCAAACAAGGCAAGCCTGAAATCATTGACCAACACCCGATCGGCACTGGCCCATTTTCATTCGTGCGATATGACACACATGAACGCGTGAGTCTTAAAACATTCATCGAATATTGGCGAGGTCGGGCAAAAATTGATACGTTGGAATTTTTGATTGCTCCGAATGCGTCCGATAGATGGCAAATGCTCCAAAACGGACAGTGCCATGTAATGCCTTATCCCAACACCAATGATTTAAATGCCATGCGAGAGCATCCAGACGTTGTTGTTTTAGAGCAAGCAGGCTTGAATGTCGGCTACCTTGCCTACAACACAAGCAAAGCCCCATTCACCGATGTACGTGTGCGCAAAGCGCTCAATATGGCGATTAACCAACAAGCCATTTTGGATCGGGTTTATCAAGGCACTGCTGTTAGTGGCGTGAACCTAATTCCACCCACTATGTGGTCTTATCACAAGGGCGTCAGACGCGATGTGTATGACCCCATCGCGGCAAAAGAGTTGCTAAAGGAAGCTGGATTTCAAGATGGATTTTCAACCGATCTCTGGGTTATGCCAGTTGAACGGGCCTATAACCCTAACCCCAAGCTGATGGGAGAAATGATCCAGAGCGATTTGGCCGCAGTTGGCGTTCGCGCTGAAATTAAAACTTATGAATGGGGTGAGTATTACCAGCGAATGACCTTGGGCGAACACTCAATGGGTCTGCTTGGATGGACGGGCAATCACAGTGATCCAGATTACTTTTTTTATAATCTTCTGTCGTGTCAAGCAGCAAGTTATGGTGGTTCTAACGTAGCCAAGTTTTGTGATCCTGTTTATGACGAACTGGTTCATCACGCAAGGAAAATAGCTAACCCTTTAAAGCGCATTCCACTTTACGAGCAAGCGCAAGTGATCTTCAAAGAACAAGCACCGTGGTTCACGATCGCTTATGCCAAACAAGTTTTGGTTGCACGAAAAGAAGTTCAAAATTTACGACTCGACCCCTTTGGACGGACTTTATTGTATGGCGTGGAGCTCAGGCTACCGAAGTAAAACTCACGCGCCCCGACACCGCACACATTAGCTCATAACCCACAGTCCTCGCCGCTTGTGCTACTTCATCAATTGGCAGCACAACGCTGCATTCAGATTGACCCCACAAGGTCACCTCGCTACCAAATCCCGACTGTGGACAAGTGCTTAGGTCTACTACAAGCATATCCATACTGACTCGACCCAGTGTGCGGGTACGAACACCGTCTACCAACACAGGCGTGCCTGTGGAGCAATGGCGCGGATAACCATCAGCGTAACCGCAGGCCGCAATACCGATGCGCATCGGCGCATCGGCCGTGAATAATGAGCCGTACCCGACAGTGTCACCTGCTTCAATCTCTTGTATGCCGATGATGCGACTGCGCAAACTCATGGTGGGCTGCAAATCCCATTGCGCAATGTTGTGTTCGGGGAAATCGGGCGCACTGCCGTACAGCGCAATGCCGGGGCGCACCCAATCGGCCGCCACGGCCACATCGCTGGCATGGCGCAACAAACCTGCGCTGTTGCAGGTGGTGCGCTCACCGGGCAAGTCTTCGGTGGTTTTGACAAACGTCGCCATTTGCTGGGCAATGCCTTTGGGGCCGTCGGCATCACTGAAGTGAGTGACCAATGAAATTTCATCCACTTGCGGCAGCTGGTTCAAGCGCGTCCAAGCCGAACGAAAGCGCGTGGGCGTGAAGCCCAAGCGGTTCATACCGCTGTTCATTTTGAGAAATATGCGGTGAGGCACTTGGGTCTTGTGCGCACTCAGCATGTCCACCTGCTCATCGCAATGCACGGTGTGCCACAAGTCGAGACGCGAACAGAGCTCAAGATCGCGCATCTCAAACACGCCCTCTAGCAACAGCACAGGTCCACGCCAACCTAGGCTGCGTATACGCTGAGCCTCATCAAGATCAAGCAAGGCAAAACCATCGGCCCCGCGCAGGCCTTCAAACACGCGCTCAATGCCGTGGCCATAAGCGTTGGCTTTGACCACGGCCCACACGCGGGCGTCGGGTGCAGCGGTGCGCATGCGGGCTAAGTTATGACGCAGTGCGTCGGTGTGAACAAAGGCTTGTATCGGACGGGGCATAGGCAATATTGTGGCACCCGCGTGATATAACCTTGGGTAGTTAAAAAGAAAGAAGAATCAACAGGCGCGCAGTCCTCTGCGCGCCTGCCAGACCATCCATGAAACGCGGTTTTTACACCATCATGTCGGCGCAGTTTTTCAGCTCGCTGGCCGACAACGCTCTGTTCGTCACGGCCGTTGAATTACTCAAAACAGACGGCGCTCCCGAGTGGCAACGCGCTGCACTGGTGCCCATGTTTGCCTTGTTCTATGTGGTGCTCGCGCCGTTTGTCGGCGCGTTTGCCGACTCTAGGCCCAAAGGTGAGGTGATGCTCATGAGCAACACCATCAAAGTCGTGGGTTGTTTGATGATGTTGTTTGGCGTGCACCCCTTGTTGGCCTACGCAGTGGTGGGCTTGGGTGCTGCGGCTTATTCGCCTGCGAAATACGGCATCTTGACCGAGCTACTCCCCGCATCGCAATTGGTCAAGGCCAATGGCTGGATTGAAGGCTTGACGATTGCCTCCATCATCTTGGGCGTTTTGTTGGGTGGCCAACTGGTGGGCCCCAACTTGTCGGCTTGGCTGTTGTCATTTGATTTGCCATTGCTCAACACGGGCATCGATACCTCGGCCGAAGCTGCTATTTGCTTGCTGATTCCTTTATACGGACTCGCCGCTTGGTTCAACAAACGCATTCCGCTCACTGGTGCTGCCTATATTCCGATGCGCCTCGACCCCGAAAAAAGCATGGCGCGTAATCTGCTCGCATTGGTGCCCGACTTTTGGGAGTGCAACAAGCGTTTGTGGAACGACAAGCTCGGCCAAATCTCGCTGGCCACCACCACCTTGTTCTGGGGCGTGAGCGGCAACCTACGCTACATCGTGCTGGCATGGAGCGCCGCTGCTTTGGGCTACACCACCACGCAAGCGTCTAGCTTGGTGGGCGTGGTGGCCATTGGTACCGCTGTGGGTGCGGTGGTGGCTTCCTTGAAGATGAAGCTTGATCACGCCACACGCCTGATGCCGCTGGGCATTGCCATGGGTTGCTTTGTGGTGGCGATGAACTTCATTGACAACCTTTGGTTGGCCGTGCCCTTTCTCATCATCTTGGGGGGCTTAGGCGGCTTCTTGGTGGTGCCCATGAACGCGCTGCTGCAACACCGTGGCCATAACCTCATGGGGGCTGGCCGCTCGATTGCGGTGCAAAACCTGAACGAGCAGCTGTGCATTTTGGGCCTCGGCTTTTTGTACACCTTCAGCACCGGCATGGGTCTGAGCGCGTTCGGTGCGATCACCGCCTTTGGTGCTTTAGTGGGCTACGTGATGTGGCTCATCAAACTCTGGCACGAGCACAACCACTTGCACCACCGCGAAGAGTTGGCGCGTTTGATGCACATCGCGCGCAACGACGACCTGCACGGCTAAGCCGTGCTCACACGGCACATGACGCGCCCTGCGCTGGCCGTGTTGGCCTTGACCCTGAACGCTTTGGTGTGGGGCTTGTCGTGGTGGCCGCTGCGCCAGCTCAATGCTGAAGGTCTGCACCCTTTGTGGGCCACGGCGGCTGTATTCGCGCTTGCCACACTCGTGCTGATTTTCATC
>JACCEA010970117.1_pt1 | contig 17406 bp, 16 predicted proteins | sample 7449851 | NCBI WGS metagenome assembly JACCEA01 (sample SAMN15323453, study PRJNA562643) | freshwater metagenome | isolation source: river surface water | place: USA:Blue River Watershed | collected 2017-08-18
GGTTGAGAAAACCAACCTGCACAAAGCAGCCTTCAACCAGTCGGCGGACGTGCGCAACACCGTCAAGGAGTTGGAAGAACAACTCGACATCAAGAAGAAGTCGGTCGATTGGTCGAAGACCCTTGGTGCGCCGGAATCGTATGAGGCCCGTATTCAGGTGGCTAAGGACGACGCGGCCGACGAGGAAACCCGTGGCGGCTGCAAGTCGAAGTGCATCGCCAAGCGCCAACTCGCCGCCTCTCTTGAGGCTGAGAAGGCCAACGCCATGGAACGCGCCACGGTTCTGGAAGAAGTCAAGGTGCTTCAGGCCAAGCTTGAAAGCGCCCGCAAGGTTGCGGCCAATACCAAGGTTGAGACCAGCGACAAGCGCAATGATCTCCTGATCCTGACCAGCTACGCCGGCATGAGCGAGGAGGCTGCCCAGATTTTCAACGGCCTGTTTTCCATCATCGTCGTCTCGATTTTCCTATCGTTCGGATCGATGCGCGATGAGGCGGAGCACCTCCGCAAGACTGGACCGCGCCAGTCCTTTGGGCTCGTCGGCAAGGTCTACAACTGGTTCTACCGCCTGCTGACGGGAAAGGAGCCGCCCAAGACCGAAATCCACCTGCACGGCGACAGCGCCGACGATGTGCGGGCCCGCCTTGACCGCATGGCCAAAACCGCCGCAAGCCTCGTGCCCCGAGGTGTCACTGCCTAATGGCGGTATCGCTCAAGCACAAGTTCACCTCAGCCAAGGCAGACCCTTCAGACGCAACGCTCATCAAGCCCAGCAATTGGAATGATGAGCACGATCTGAGTGCGTCTGCCAACGCCGTCGTTGTCGGCACCGGAACGGGTATAGCGGAACTTCCCACCGGCACGGCAGGTCGCGGCGTGCTTGGCGCTGAAACAACGGCGGACATCAACACGGCTCTGGGCGGCGCCCTGGTCCCCGCCGGCGGCACCACAGGCCAGGTGCTCAAGAAAAATTCAGCTACCGACTATGACGTATCTTGGCAGGCCGATGCCACTGGCGGCGGCGGCCTCTCCGATGGCGACTACGGCGATGTGGTCGTGTCCGGCGGGGCAACCGCCATCAATATCGATAGCAGCGTTTTGTCCTCGTTCGGGCGGTCGCTGATCGACGATGCCGACGCGGCCACGGCCCGCACCACGCTTGGCCTTGGTTCTCTCGCCACGCAATCGGGCACGTTCTCAGGCACGTCCAGCGGCACCAATACCGGCGATCAAAATACCTTCTCGACCGTGGCCGTGGCCGGCCAAAGCGACGTTGTAGCCGACGCCGCAAGCGATACGCTGACAATCGCCAAGTCCGGGCCCTATATTGCCATCACCACCAATGCCGGCACCGATACGGTGACCATCGGCACCAACATCGTGACGCCTTACGACTACGGCGCCGTTGGCGACAACACCACGGACGACACCACGGCGCTGCAAGCCTACTTCGACGCCATCAAGGGCGGCACCGTCAAGTACACCGACGCCACCGGCACCTTCGCCATTTCTGGCACCGTGTATCTAGGCGACGCCAGCACGGCCTATTCTAATTGCAATTTCTTCGGCACCATGAAGTTGCGGGCGCTCTCCGCCATCGATGCGCCCATGCTCGTGGTCCGCAATCTCCCCGGCATGACGTGGCGCGGCCAGATCACCGTACTCGGAACGGGATCGACAACGTTTGCGTCCCGCACATGCCGCCACGGTGTCCAGGTCACCCGTTCGGCCCGTTGCCGCTTCGCAGACGGCTTCTACATTCAGTATTTCAACGGGTGCGGCATCTATGCGCCCAACACGTCGCCCGATAACTCCAACCTTGTCGATTTCGGTCAGCTCCAGGTCAAGGACTGCGGGTCTGGCCACGCATCGGGCCCGCTGACGGCGACGTTTTCAGGCAAGACCAACACCGGCTCGTCAGGGTCCACAGCACAGCGCGCGTCTCTGACGGGCGTGTCCGCCTTCCCGCCAACATGGGTCGATACTGACATTCCGGTCGGGTCGTCCCAGGTCATGGCGATCATCGACGGGCAGCTTTACTACGTCTACAGCATTAATCGCGGCGCTGGGACGGCCGACATCTTTCCGTGGCTTCCTGCTGCTACGTCCAGCGGCACCATTACATGGGTTTTTGGTGGCGCAACCTACTTCACGGGCGGGGATAGCGGCGTTCACAAGATTGATCAGCTCGATAGTGTTCGCTGCGGCGTCGTGCTCGGTTCTGGCTCTCTCTACGGCGCCAACGTCCGCCGCCTCGTGGCTCAGTTCTGCGGCATCGGCGCCGCCATCGGCACAACGCCTACGTCGTCCGGCCTCCAGACAACCATTGAGGGCATTTACTGCGAAGCCAATACATTTGACGTAGTGAAAGTGTCGAGTTCGGCCAACCTCGCTGGCCTGATCATGGGCAACTATGTCAGCAACCTTGACAAATACGTCATGCTGGCCAACCCCCGTCTGACCGGCGACGCCATGATGAGCGGCGCATTCGGTCAGATGGACAACCTGCTTCTGATCGCTGACGGGCGCTTCTATTCGACCGAGAAATACGGCGGCAACGGCGCCGAAGCGGGTTCGGCTTACAACCTCTATATCAACGAGCCGACGCTCCGCCGGACGTTCTACAAGAACACTTGGACCATTAATCTCTCAATCAACGCCTACGCCAATGCTCTGTTCGGCTACGACAGCGCCGAAATCACTATGCTAGGCACGGGCAACGGAGGCGCCCCCACGGGGTCCTTTACCTTCAACCCGCCGGGCGGTGCTACAGTCAACGGCACGTCCAGCGTCACGTTCTCCTACTTCGAGGGGCCGGTGACGTTCTCTGTCTATTGGACCAAGTCAACCAACGATTTTATCGTCAACGCCACCAATGGCTTTGAAGCGGGGACCACGCTTTACAAACTTCTGACCGCTGACACGGCCGGGCAGAACGTCACCACAGCTCAGCCCTGGTTTCCGTCTGGTGGTGCCGTCACGGTCGAAGCCGGGCGGACATATGAGATCGAAGGCCGGCTGATGATGAACAACGGTGCCACGTCGCACACCCTTGGTCTATCGTGGGCCGGAACGGCGACGCTGACATCAATCCATTATACCTCACAGGTTCAGTCAGCCCTGGCTAACACCACTGGCACCGCTTCAAGTTTCACGCGCGTTAATAAGGCGGCGAATACCGTCGTCAACGCCGCTTCGACCGTGGGCAGCAAATACGCCAACATAGAAGGCACCATCCGCGTCAACGCGGGTGGAACTCTCATTCCTCAGTTCCAGTTCAGCGCCGCTCCTGGCTCCTGCACTGTGCTCGCCGGGACGATGCTGTGCCTCAATAAGATGGCTGACAACACGGTTGGGCCATGGGCGTAGTCTTGATCCCAGGGGCTTTTGCCTCAGATTCTTTCTCTGATGCCTTTTTCATCGATACCTATATCGAGACATCGGACGGGCTGAAGGGAGGCCTTGGGGGCTTCAACCGCTTCGCAACAGCAACAAGCAACGGGTCTATAGCCTTCTCGGGAACAACATCAGGACGCGGCACCCTCTCAGGGAGCACGAACCAGGAATGAAAACACCGGGCCGCAACCGCATCGGAACCACGCAACGCTGGACGGCAAGCTTCGTCAACAATGCCGGCGCATACGTTGATCCAACCACTGTTGTGGCCAAGGTCAAGACGCCGGCGGGGACGATTACGTCCTACGCTTACGGTGTAGCCAGCAACGTCGGAAAGTCAGCAACCGGCAGGTATTTCATCGACATCGCGCCGACAGAGGGCGGCAGATGGTTCATCAGGTGGGAAGCAACGAGCGGAACCGACCAGCTCGCCCTTGAAGATGATCACGTCATTCAGAACTCGCCATTCGTCGGCAACTCATGGGCAACAGGGGATTACGCATGACGCCCAAGCAAGAGGCGTTCGCCAGAGCTTACATAGAAACCGGCAATGCAACCGAAGCCTATAGGCAGTCATACAACGCGGAAAAGATGAGTCAGAGGGCATTGGAAGTCGAAGCCAGCCGCCTTTTGGCTAACCCTGAGGTGGCCCTGAGGGTGTCGCAGATACAAGCCAAACATCAGAAGCGCCATGAGATCACCGTGGATCGCCTCACCGATATGGCCTTCGAAGCCTACAAGGAGGCGCAGCGCGTTGCCCCGACCAGTGGGCAGATGCAAACGGCCGCCATGATCAAGGCCACGGAGTTCCTTGCCAAGCTTCACGGGCATTTGGTGGACAGAAGTGAGGTTAAGCATGTGTCAGGCGCCGAAGACCTAGATGACAACGAACTTGCAAATCTTGCCGTGGCAGGCCGCAGAGGAGCTGTTAAAGCGCCGGCAGGCCCGGCGCAGTCTCATTGACTTTACCTGCTACACCAACCGGGCCTACCAGCCAGCCGCGCATCATCGCCTGATCGCTGAGAAGCTAGAGGCCATTGAGCGTGGTGACATTGACCGGCTGATGATCAACATGCCGCCGCGTCACGGCAAGTCAGAGTTGGGATCGCGCCGCTTTCCTGCATGGTTTTTGGGCCGAAACCCATCGGCAACCATCATGAGCGCGTCCTATAATTTGGACAAAGCCGAAGAGTTTGGTGGCGAAGTCCGGGACATTGTGCGTTCGCATCATTACCGCAACCTGTTTCCTGAGGTTCAGCTTAAAGAGGACACGCGCGCCAAAGGGTTCTGGCGAACCGAACAGGGCGGTTTCTATATCTCGGCTGGCGTCGGCACGGCGTTGACGGGGCGCGGTACGGTCGGGCCCATCGTGCTGATTGACGATCCTCTCAAAGATCGGGCTGAAGCAGATAGCGAGCGTCACCGCGAGAACGTCAAGCAGTGGTATTCGTCGGTCGTCCTGTCCCGCTTTCCCAGGGCCGTCATCGTGGTGCAGACCCGGTGGCATGAGGACGATCTGACGGGCTGGCTTCAGTCGGAACAAGCCAAGGGCGGCGATGAGTGGGACATTCTTGAACTGCCAGCCGTCAATTCAGACGGTGAGGCCCTTTGGCCGGACTTCTACCCGATAGAGGCATTGGAGCGCGTCAAGCGCGCAACGTTGCCCCGGGATTGGTCAGCGCTCTATCAACAGCGGCCGGCGCCTGACGAGGGTGCATATTTCAAGCGCGATTGGTTTCGCTGGTATCAGGGAAAGCCGGTCAATCTGCGGGTCTACGGCGCGTCTGACTACGCGGTCACGGATGGCGACGGCGATTATACGGTGCATGTTGTCATCGGTGTTGACCCTGACGACAACATATATGTCCTTGATCTGTGGCGCGGTCAAACGACCTCCGATCAATGGGTGCAAGCCTGGCTTGACATGGTGCGCCAGCATCGCCCGCTGATGTGGATCGAAGAGCAAGGCCAGATCATCAAGTCGATTGGCCCTTTCCTCGAAAAACGCATGAGGGAAGAGCATGTGTATTGCCGGCGCGAACAGGTGTCGAGCGCCGCTGATAAGCCAACGCGAAGCCGGTCTATTCAGGCCCGTGCCGCCATGGGCAAGGTCTATCTGCCTGAAAAGGCAGGATGGGTTCAAGACTTCACGTCTGAGCTTTTGGTTTTTCCCGCCGGCAAGCACGATGACCAAGTTGACGCATTCGGGCTCATAGGCCGGATGCTGGACGAGCTGGTAAAGGGTTCCGCGCCGAAGGCCAAAGATCTTGGCAGGCCGCGACGTGACTACGCAACGCAATCAACGGAGGACGCATCTTGGAGAGCGTAGGGACTACCGCCGTCGCCTCTGCGACTCCTGAATACAGGCCAAACCTGTTTGAGAAGCGCCGCAAGTTCCGCGCCTTTGAGTCCAACAAAGAGGACGAGCAGAAGGAAGCACAGGAGGCCCGCCGCTATTACCACGGCAAGCAATGGACCGATGCGGAGCGTCAGAGGCTTAACAAGCGCAAGCAACCGATTGTCACGGACAACCGGATTTCTCGCAAGGTAGATTTTCTGGTCGGCATCGAACAGCGGATGCGCCGCGATCCGAAGTGCTATGGGCGCACACCGCAGCATGATCAGCAGGCCGATCTGGGGACGGCGTCAATCCGGTTCGTCTGCGATGTTAACCGATGGGAAAACATCGGCTCGAATGCGGCGCACGACGGCATGGTTGGCGGCATTGGCGCGGCTTGGGTTGGCATAGAGATGCGGCGCGGGCAGCCTGAAGTGGTGCTGCGCAACATCGATCAGGACCGTTTCTTCTACGATCCCCGATCCACTAAGGTGGACTTCTCGGACGCCCGTTACATGGGCGTGTATCTGTGGCTGGACATAGATGAGGCGGGAGAACTTTGGCCCGACAAGGCCGACGCCTTGCGCGATCTTGTCAACCGGGACGGAGACATCTCGGCATTCAAGGCGGAAGCCGATAGGGCTACGCAATGGGCGGACTTTGAGCATTCCCGCGTCCGTGTTGTCGAGTTCTGGGAGAAGCGCAAAGGCGGGTGGGAATACTGCAAGTTCTGCGGCGACATCGTTCTCGAAGGCGGGCCTTCGCCGTTCGTCGATGAAAACGGGGAATCGGACTGCCCATACGTGGCGTGGAGTCCCTATATCGATGAGAAGGGCGTTCGCTATGGCCCGGTTCGTAACATGAAGCCGATGCAAGACGAGATCAACCATCGCCGGTCAAAGTTCCTCTATCTGCTGAACTCGCAAAAAGTGTTCATCCGCCGTGGCAGCGTTGACGACATCGACGAGTTCAAGTCTGAGCTTGCCAAGCCCGACGCCGTTATCGAGCACGATGGCGAATGGGGCAAAGACACCGGTTTCGTTGACAGCACCAAAGAATTGCAGGGTCAGGCAGAACTTCTTGACCAGGCTCAATCGGCGCTTGAGAACCTCGGTCCTAATCCGGGCCTTGTCGGCAAAGGCGGCGGCGTCGCTGATCAGTCGGGCCGGGCCATTCTCGCGCAACGCGATAGCGGCATGACGGAATTGAGCCCGGTTTTCGAGCGGCTTCGCGATTTCAAGCTGCGCTGCTATCGCAAGATGTGGGCGCGCATTCGTCAAGCTTGGACCGGGGAGCGTTGGGTTCGGGTAACGGATAACCCGGACGCAGCTAAGTTCGTTGGTGTCAACCAATACGAATATAACCAGGAAACCGGCGAGATCGTGATGGGCAACACGCTTGCAGAGATCGATGTTGACATCATTCTCGATGAAGGCCCCGACACCATCACCATGTCGGAAGAGCTGCTGCAACGGTTGTCCGAGATTGCTCAGGCCCCGCCGCAGATGTGGGCAATGATGATCGAGCTGTCAAACGTTCCAAACAAGGAACGCCTTCTTGAAATGGTGCAGCAGGCGCTTGCCCCTCCGCCAGTGCCGGGACCGCCTCAGCCTACGCCGGCACAGCAGGCGGCCGAACAGATGCAGCTTGAAGGCATGGCAGCCGACGTGGAGCAGAAGAAAGCCACGACGGCCAAGACCTATTCGGACATCGAAAACAACATGGCGAACGCGGCGGCGAAGCTCATTCAGGCTCAGACGCAACGTAATCGGCCAATGGAGTCCGGCGCACAGTACGCCTCACATTGAGGTCGTAGACACGCACGAACTCCAGCGTCCCCATGAGGGAGAAGATCAGAATTTCGCCCGTGTCGTCATCCGTGACGGTGTAGACGCCGGGCCTGTAGCGGGTTCGCAGGTTCATTACGCAACTCGAACAAAGCGTAGATTCGCCGGTCTTAAGCGGCGTTCCGGGTCATCAGCCCGTCATCTGATGAAGTAGCGCATCGCCGTGGCGAAACAACGGCGTTTCTCGTGACCAGCAACGACATCGCGGAGGGTATCATGACAGCCGGTGAAGCGGACGAAAAGTCCGTCATTGACGACGTGTTTTCCAAGAGCAGCGACATGGGGGCAGATACCGCCGCTCCCGCACCATCGCCGGAAGCCCCGGCACCTGTTGCAGAGGCAAAAGAAGAGCCAGCGCCGCAGGAGATCGTCAAGGCCGAAGAGGTCAGCGACGAAGATGGTTCGCTTCAGGGCCGCGATCCCAAGACCGGCAGATTTGTGCCCGTAACGGAGCTTGTGTCCGAACGCAAGAAACTGAAAGGCGAACGCGACAACGAAGCGAAACTGAGAGCTGAGGCAGAGGCTAACGCCAAAGCCTACCGCGAACAGGTCGAGACGTTGCAGCGCCAGCTCATGCAGCACTCGCGGGCACAGCCACAGCCCCAAGAGCAGCAGGAGGCCGCTCCAGACCCCTATCTGGAGCCGGAAAGGTTCGCCCAATATCAGCAATCACTCATCAATCAGCAATTGATCAACCAGCACGTCAACACGTCGGAGCTGTTGGCCCGACAGAAGCACGGGGATGGTGTGGTGGATGCCGCGTTGCAGGCCGCGTATCAGGCCGGCATTGCGGAGCGGTTTGTCCAGACCCGGCATCCGTTCGATGCGTTGGTTGAATGGCACAAGCGCCAATTGGTGAATGCTGAAATCGGAAACGACTTCGAAGGCTTCAAGAAGCGGGTGGCAGACGAGGCCGTCCAGAAAGCTTTGGCAGGGCTGAAAGCGCAGGGGATGCCTGCGCCGGCACAGGCTCAAGCGCCGCAGAGGTTCCCGACCACGCTGGCTGATCAAACTCAGACCGGCGACCAGGGCGCCTTGCTCACACCGAGGGCCGCAGCAGACGACGTTTTCGCGCCGCGACGACGCGCCTGACGGCTTCTCAACGTCAGAAGCTCATCATGAGAAGGTAATAGCATCATGGCATCGACGACAGTCCTTTCGGGCTTGGAACTGATCAAATGGCAGCAGAAGTTCATGCGCGAATATGTGCGTGATTCCGGCTTCCAGCCCTACATGGGCACCGAACTTACCAACATCATCTGTGTCAAGAACGACCTGGAAAGCGACGGCTACACGATCCGTATTCCGCTCGTTGGCCGCCTGAAAGGCAACGGCGTGTCGGGCAACTCGACGCTGTCCGGCAACGAAGAGGCGATGGATCAGTACTACGTCGATCTGGCGTGGGAGTTCTACCGCCACGCGATCACTTGGACCAAGAAGGAGGCGGAGAAAATCGGACCACGCCTCATGGAAGAGGCCCGGCCGCTGCTCAAGGAATGGGCCGCTGGACTGATCAAGTATCAGCTCATCGACACCTTCCACAAGATTGACGGCACGAAGTTTTCAGCGGCCAACGCCACGGCGCGCAACACCTGGCTGACGAACAACGCCGACCGTGCGTTGTTTGGAAAGCTCAAGTCCAATGCGTCGTCCAACGTCCACGCCACGGCTCTGGCGACGCTGGACACCACGGACGACCTGATGACTTCGAATACCGTGACCTTGGCAAAGCGGATCGCCAAGATGGCCAACCCGCACATCACGCCGTTCAAGTCCGGCACGTTTGGCCGTGAATACTATGTGCTGTTCGCGCACCCTCGCTGCTTCCGTGACCTCAAGAAAGACACGACCATTGCGGCGGCAAACCGCGATGCGCGAGCCCGTGAATCGAACGGCATGGATGACAACCCGATCTTCCAGGACGGCGATCTCATCTATGATGGCGTCATCATCCGTGAGATTCCGGAGTTCGAGGCTGGCAGAACGACCGGCGTTAATGCCGAAACGACTCTTGTCAACGCGGGCTCTGGCGGAACCACCGATGTCGGCGTGTCGTTCCTGTGCGGGCAGCAGGCGTTGGCTTTCGCCAACAAGCAGATGCCGAAGCCGACTGATAAAACCGAAACCGACTATGGCTTTGTTGTCGGCAAAGGCGTGGAGCTGGCGCACAGCATCGAAAAGCTGCGTTGGGCCAACGGTTCCGGCACCGTCAAAGACAATGGCATGGTGACGATCTACTGTGCAGCGGCACCTGACGCGTGATGATTTGGCGGGGAGGGTTTCGGCTCTCCCCGCCTTCTTGCTGGAGGCATGATGACGACGTTCAAATACATTGGTGAAAGCCCCAACGGTCTGTTCGAAATGTACGGGTTTTCCTGGGAAAACGGCACGGCACACAACGTTACCGAAGAAACGGCAATTCGGAAACTGAGCGGAAATCGTTTCTTCGAACGGGCGGACACGGAAGGCGAAGGCAAGAAGGGCCGCAAGAAGGGCAAGGATCATGGCAACTCGGACACTGGCGCAGTTGTCGAAAGCGGTGATGGAGAAGCTGGCCCTGATTGATAGCCATGGGAGTGTCGCGGCGGTTGATCATCAGACAATCGTCGATAGGTACACCGAGATCATGGAACAGTTGCGGGACGAGAACATCGGCTATTGGGATGACGGCGCTGTTCCGCTTTTAGTGTTCGGAGCCGTGACCGATCTTGTGGCTCTGCACGTCGCCCCGTCATTTGGGGCGCCCCTCGTGCCGATCACCAAAATCGAGGAAGCCGAGGTGTCCATCAAGCGCCGCATCAAGCGCCACACCAAGAAGTACGCTTCCGGCGATGAGGCCGAAATGGTGGACTTCTGATGACGCTCGTCCCGCTGAACCTCCCCATGCAATCGAACGCAGCGCGCTATCTGGCGGATGGTTCGGCACGTCTCGTCAACGGCTACGTCGAGAACACCGACAAGGACGCCAAGTCGCCGATGACGATCTATCCCAACGCCGGTCTTGACGTGTGGAACACGGTGGAAGCCTCTGGAACGGCGTCCGGGGCAACCGGGATGCGGGCCATGCTGGCGACGGACTCATATCTCTATGTCGTCGCCGGGCGCAAGGTGACAGCGATTGATACGCTTGGCGTTAAGACCGTGGTCACGACGCTCTCAAGCGATGGCGACGTGTATATGGCCCAAAACCGGCGCTCTCCGACGCCGGAAGTCTGCCTTGTGGCCGATGGCGTTGGGCGGATCATCACGGGCACGTCGATTGCGACCATCACGGACGCCGATCTGCCGCCGCCCGTGTCGGTTTCTGTGATCGATGGATACTTCCTGTTCCCGACAACCTTTGATCGTGTGTTCATCTCAGGTGAGGACAACGGCACGGCAATCGCGCCGCTCGATTTCGGCAAGGCTCAAAAGCAGCCGGACAACACGATTTATGCGCTTGGCGGTGAACGCGACGCCATGATCTTTGGCACGCGCACGGTGGAGTGGTGGACCAACAGCCCAGACGGTTCCGGGAACTTTCCGTTTGTGCCGATTGCCAACATCGACATCGGCTGTCTCGGGGCAAAAACTGTGGTGCAGCTCAACCGCGCCGTGGCGTGGATCGCCAATGACGGAACCGTCAATCTGCGGGAAGGCTACTCCAACAAGACGATTTCGACGCACTATATCGAGCGCAAAATCGCCACGGCATCAAGCACCAACAGCATTCGCGGGTTTGGCTGGACGGAAACCGACACGGGACACGCCTTCCTGGCCTGGACCTGTGCCGAGTGGACGATTGTCTACAACATGCGCAACGGGCTTTGGCATGAGCGCAAGAGCTTCGGTCGCAGCAATTGGCGCGGGGTTTGCGCCGTGCAGTGGCAGGGCATGACGCTTGTCGGCGATTATGACGACGGGCGTATCTATCAGGTCAAATCGAGCGTCCACACCGAGGGCGGCGAACCGATCCCCATGGAGGTCATTTGTCCCGTGGCGCACATGGCCCCGTATGCCATGCGCGTCAACGGCATCTTTCTCGACATGGTAACGGGTACGGGCAGCGGCATTCTTGATGAGGATTTGAATCCGGTTGTGACGGTTTGGACTTCCAATGACGGGGGCCACACCTGGGGTCCGTCGCGCGACATTCCCTTGGGCGTTGGCGGCGATGTGCTGCGGCGGCTGAAAACCTACAGGCTCGGCATGTTCGGGCCTCAGGGCTGCACAGTGCGGATTGCGTGCTCATCGTCGGTCAAGCGGTCATTGTCGGGTGCATATCTGGACGCTGACAGGCTGACGCTCTGATGGCAAACGTCAATCTTCCTGAAGCCAGCGTCGATCTGATCGCGCCCGGCACGGCGCGCATGTCCAAGCCGTGGTATCAGATGATGGCGGCTATCGCGAACGCACAGAACGCCATCAGCAACGCCACGGGCACGGCGAACACCATGCCGGGGAACTTTACCGGGGCAGAGGCGGCGGACGCGCGGCATACCAAGGCCGGCGTCAAGTCCTGGCTGGCGCTTGTTCCGGGCGACGTGTCCGGGCTTGCGACGGTAGCCAGCAGCGGCGATGTGGCCGATCTGACGGGGGCCATCACGTGGCTTGAGGGTGTCTCGGGGATCATCGAACTTCCCGATGTGAAAACTTACAAGATCGTGTGCGCCATCCCATTCGACTGCACCATCAAGACGTTTTCCAGGCAGACGGCGGCTGGGTCATGCACGCTGCGCGTCAACAACAACGGCGCCAATGTCGGCTCTTTGGGCAATGGCGCGGCGATCGCCGCCAACACGACCCTGATCACGACCACGGCGACTTCAAACCAAGCCATGAGTGCTGGCGATTATCTGTTGCTCGACATCGTGACAGTGTCATCGTGTGAGGGTCTGTCCTTTGTGATCAACGTGGAAAGATCGCTCGCCCTATGATGTGCATGATCATCGGCCGGCCCAAGCCAGAGATTGTCTACACGGACATCGCCGTCGATAACACTAACGCAACGACGCACACGTATTCAGGCGTTGCGCTCGGAGCGGAGAAACCTGGGCGGCTCATTCTGGTTTCAGTCGCCAACGGGGACGTGACAACAGCGGTCACGGTTGACGGCGTTTCCGCAACCCTGGTCGGTTCGTATAGCGGGTTTCGCAATATCTCGCTTTGGGCCGCAGTCGTTCCAACCGGAACGACCGGCACAATTGTGGTGACACAAGCTTCTGCGACGTTCCGAATCTTCATTGGCGTTGCGGCGGCGTACAATCTGAAAAGCACGACGCCAATCGATACGGCGACAGACGAAAGCAACACGATCAACACGCTGACGGTGTCCGTCAATACGCAGGTAAATGGCGTCGCCTTCGGCGCATCCTTGCTGGGCACGGTTGACCCTGGCCCTGACGCGGCGTGGTCCGGTCTTGTTGAGGGCGGGGAGCTTACGTCAACGGACTGTTTCAGCGTCGCCAGTCTGAACACCACAACAGCACAGACACCACGTCCTATCACGGCGACGTGGAACCTCGATCCGATCTTCGCAAAAGTGGCTATCGCCGCTTCATTCGCATAAGGGGGCACCATGGGCTTTTTCGGCTCTTTCATGGGCACGGATCAACGGCGCGACGCCAAGCGCGCCTATGCCGATTCCAACGGCATGATGGATCAGGGCTACGGCACGGCACAGGGCAACCTGACGCAAGGCTACGGCCGGGCCATGGGCGGCTACGACGCGGCGGCTGGCGCCGTCAAATCCGGCTACGCCGAGGCCACGAACGCACTGACGCGCGGCTCCGACAAGGCGGCAGGCTATTGGCAACCCTACGCTCAGAGCGGCACGCAGGCCAATGCTCTGTATGGCAACGCGCTCGGTCTTAACGGCAAGGCAGCACAGCAGACGTTCATGCAAGGCTATGCCGGCGGCGATCCGTTCCGAACCAGCAACGCAGACTTCGCCAACGAAGCGCTGATGCGGCAGTTGAATGCGCGCGGCATGAGCGGGTCTGGCACAGCGGCGGCGGCGATTGCGCAGGAAAGCCTGCGGCGCGGCTCCGAGGATTACAACAACTACTTGAACCGGCTGCAGGGCGTCACGCAGCAGGGAATGCAGGCGGCGTCTGGACTGTCGGGCATCTATGCCAATCAGGGTCAGAACATGGCCAACCTCGCCATGCAGCAGGGTTCCGACCTCGCCAACATCCAAGGTCAGAAGGCGACGCTCGGATATAATCTCGGAACGGCACAGGCCGGACTGAACACGGGACTTGCCGACGCCAAGGCAGGCAACCGGATCAACCTTGGCAATGCGCTCGCTGCATCGCGCAATATCGGCATGAACAACCTGCTGCAGTTGGGTGGACTTGCGGTCAAGGCCTACGGCGGCGGCGGAGGCGGCATGGGCGGTGGATATACCGGATCGATTGCAGGAGGGGCATAACCCATGGCTCAGCTTCCCGCGATCCAAATCAACCCGAACAACGCGCTGGTTGATTTTTCCCCGATCAATAACGCCATCGACCAGAACCGGCAGGACGCATTCCGCAACAACGCGCTTCAGATGCAGAATCGCGAGTTGGGTATGCGACAGCAGCAGCACGATTACCAGATGCAGCGCGACCGGAAGAACGACGCGCATATGCAGGTCGAGCGTGCTGGCAAAATGGCTTTTGCTATTCAGCAGATGCCCGACAGCGATCCGGCAAAAGCGGCGGCGTGGCAGCGATATCTGAAGTCTTATGGCGACGGCGACCATACGCCGGAAGAGCTGGATTTCAGGACGGGTCCAAAGCTTGCGGCGGCGGCGGCGGGGCAGTTCCTTGACCCGATGGATCAGCAGGCGAAGCAGTTGAGATTGCAAGCGGCACAATCAGAATTGAGCATGGCCCCGCTTGAGCGGCAGTACAAACAGGCTCAGATCAACAAGATGATGCGGGAGCCAGCGGGTGGCGAAGCTCCGTCAAACGTCAAGGAATGGGAGTATTTTAGAAAGCTGCATCCTGACGATCAGCAACGCTACCTGACGATGAAGCGTCAGGAGCGGTATCTTGATCTTGGAACAGCATACGGTAAGCCGAACCCTGTTGACCCGGAAGCCGCGCCGCGAATGATCCAGAAGGACGTTTCTGGACAAGCCAGCCTCGAAGCACAAGGGAAGGCGCAAGGCGAGGCGATGGCGGCTCTGCCTAACACTCTGGCAACCGCAGATATTGCACTGAAAACGATCAAAGACATTCGCAACCATCCTGGAAAGCAGTGGGGTGTCGGAGCAGTCGGTGCGCTTCCTGGCATTCCAGGTACGGCTCAACGTGGGTTCGTCAATCTCGTCAACCAGGCCAAAGGTCAGGTGTTCTTGCAGGCCTATGAAAGTCTGCGTGGCGGCGGTCAGATTTCGAACATCGAAGGTCAGAAAGCTGAGGCTGCCATGGCGCGGCTGGATCGTGCTCAATCGCAGAAGGACTTCGACGCAGCCCTTGACGACATTGAGACGATTATCAACGCCGGTGTGCGTAATGCGAGAACAAAGGCCGGAGCAGCGGCTCAGGCTCCGGGCGCGCAGGGTAGCGGTGTGGGCGGGTGGTCGATTAAGAGGCTTGACTGATGGCGCGATACCAGATCACCGGCCCTGATGGGAAAACGTACGAAATCACTGCCCCCGACGAAGCGTCAGAAGAAGACGTTCTGGGGTATATGCGCAGCAATATGACTGCGCAGCCCAAGGCCGAGCAAGCGCCGCCGACCATGAGCCGTGCTGAAGCCTTTGGGCGTGGTGCCCTGCAGGGTCTCACCTTCAACACGTCTGACGAAATCTATGCAGGTGGCCGCGCTGCTCTTGGCAAGCTTCTCGGCAATGGAGACACATACGACAACGCCTTGAATGAGGTCCGAGGGGCGAACCGCAGGGCCGAAGAAGAATATCCTGGAACCATGCTTGCCGGTGAGGTCACTGGAGGTGTGGTTCCGGCCGCTGCGGCGACTGTTGGGTCTGTCTTCTTCCCTGGTCTAGCCCCGGCTGCTGCCACGACGAACACTAAAACAGCCGCTCAGGCAGCAAGTCTTGGTTCTAGGATCTTGAAGGGCGCAAAGATCGGTGCACCAATTGGCGCTGCCTATGGTGCTGGAGCCTATGAAGGGGCGCCGGACGAAACTCTAGCGCAGAGCGCTATGGGCCGTGTTGGCGCTGGCGCGGCCGGGGGCGTTGCCGGTGGCATCGTTGGCGGCGTTATGACGCCGGCAATTGATGTGATAGCTGGAACCACGAGAGCTGCGATCAATCAAGTTCGGGCAATCAGTAACCCGGAACGGTTCGCACGGCAGAAGTACGGTGAAGCATTGGCACGGAGCAACCACAATGCTTCAGGAGCCGATCTTCGAGCGGACCTCAACAGCCTTGGCAGGGCAAGCCCCAATGCGATTGTCGGGGATGCCGGTGGCGATCCTGTAAAAACTCTTGTCCGCACGGCCGTCAACAGGCCGAATGCCGAGAACGAACGGTTCTTGCAATTGCTGAATGATCGCCAAGGCAAGCAATGGGCGGAAATCGAAAACAATATCGCCTCTCGGATAGGCGATCCTGATGCTTTCAAGGCCGTGAAAAAGGCATTGGAGACTAATCAGGCGGCTGAGGCGCATCCAGCATACAAAGCGGCATTCGAAGCCGATTTTGAGCCATCAAGCGAATTATGGGCGCTCTTTGAACAAAATAAGAAGGGGCAGTTCTTTAGACCGACCATGGGTAGCATCGTAAATAGGGTTGGGCGTGATCTTTCAGACAAATATGGCTCTAATTATGCTAATTGGACGGATCGGAATGGCTTGCGGTTTATCCAAAAGGTGAAACAGGAATTGGATAAGCAGATCGGTCAAGCCGAAAAGGGCGTGGCTGTTGGCAGGCCGTACAGCGCTGATAAGAACCATCTTGAGGCCCTGCTTGACCTTCGTACACAATTTGCTGACGGTATTAAGAAATCTCGTGGAGACGGAGCCAAGTTATATGTTGATGCTGACTCGAAGTGGTCAAACGCTGAAGCGCTGAAGCGGGCGATGGACCTTGGTAGGTCAAACTCTCAAAAAACAGATGATGTTATCAGCGCCTCAATGGCCGATTTGAACCCGGCGGAGCAACAGCACTACAAGCTTGGTCTGGCGCGTGGCCTTGCTGACAAAAACCGTGTCGGCAACAAGATGAATGACCGCATTGGCCGGGATTGGCGGGACCCTCAAGACGAATTCCGCATTGATGCAATGATGAACCCGTCAGATGCAGGCGGCTTTCGGGCCGCTCTTGAGGCCATGGAAAAGGCCAGGGACCTGCGTAGGGCGGCGACAGGAAACTCGACCACGGCAAAGCAGTTGCTTTCCAATGAAGATGCCAAGCGTGATGCAGAAAAGGTTATTGGCGCCGTTTCTGCGGCCAAAAATCTGGTGTCCGGCAATTGGTCAGCGCTCATGACGCAGGCACGCAATGCAACCAAGGCCAGGATTGAAGGGATCAACCCGCGTGTTGCCGAAGAAATCCTGAAAATAGCCAGCCGTCCCGCTCAGGGGACGCCAAAATCCATCTATATTGATAGGATGGTTGAGGAAGGCAAAAAGCTTGCGGCCGATCAGAACCTATCGAATGCGCAGCGTGACCGCTTGATCCTTATGCTGATCCGGGCGGCGGACGCTGGTATCTCCGGGACAATACGCCCCGGTCCAGCACCAAACTGAGTAGACGGTTCTATAGATAGGTCTGGCAATGACCGTCGCAGCAAAGGCGACGGCAAACTGAGCTGCGATGATAATGGCAGCCAGGGCGATCTTCTGACGAGTCGTGCGTTCCATCTTCCCCTCAAATTCGGACAAAACGCA
>JACCEA011177565.1_pt1 | contig 17399 bp, 16 predicted proteins | sample 7449851 | NCBI WGS metagenome assembly JACCEA01 (sample SAMN15323453, study PRJNA562643) | freshwater metagenome | isolation source: river surface water | place: USA:Blue River Watershed | collected 2017-08-18
AACGGGATCGAGATTTTTGTTAGTAATATTGACACAAATTATGATGGTTATACTAAAGAATTAAAATTTAGCGCCTTAACTTTATCATCATCTCTTAATAATAGAATCGATAATATTACTGGCTCGTTAAACACATTTACAAGCTCAACGAACTTACATTTACAATCATTAGATAATTTCACATCGAGTGTTGTATTAACAAGTGAAACTTCATCTATGAGTGTTTTAAGCGCGTCCTACGCATTAACTGCTGCATTTGCGCTTAATGCTGGTGCGGGTGGTGGTGGAACAGGTGAAGGCAGAACCGCCAGATTAGATCAAACAGTTGCTAGTACCACATGGTCATTTACCCATAATTTAGGTGAACAATACCCAACAATTACAATATTTGATAGTGAGGATAATGTTATCATTCCCGGTACTATTACTGCGGTTGATTCAAATAATATAAGCATAACATTTCCATCAGCGCAATCAGGGCACGCTGTTGCAACAGTTGGTGGTGGTTTACCTTACTTAAGCGGATCATATACTGGCTACGTTTTATCAGAAGTATCTGGTGCACCAGGTTGGAAGGGAGGGATGATCTCCGGATCGTTACAAATTGCAAATTTTGGATATGCAACAACAGGATCAAATACTTTTGTTGGTGATGAAGTCATTGAAGGAACATTAACGATACGTGACGCACAGTTTAAACAATTTACCACAACAGGTATTACTGTTGGTTCATATTCTATAACTGAAATTGCTAGTGCTTTATATGACGGCGCATTTTTTGATTATGTAATTAAAGATGGTACTAATAAAAGAATAGGTACCGTGATGGCGACTTGGCAAGGTTCTAACGTTGTTTTTAATGAGATATCCACAGTGGATATTGGCGATACATCTTCAGTAGTTATGTCGGTGACATTAGGTACAGGTGTGGCGCAATTAAGAGCCACAATTTCTTCAGGAACCTGGGATTTTAAAACATTAATTAGAGGTATATAAAATAATTACAAGTATTTATTAGTAACACATTAGTGGACAGTGAAACTAATATAATATGGCAAACGAATTTGTAATTAAGAAAGGACTTATTGTGTCCGGCTCAGCGGAAATCGAACAAGATTTACGTATCAGAGGAACTCTAACGGTGGATGAATTTCATACATCAATCACCACATCATCAATAATTTATGAATCTGGTTCAACCGCTTTCGGTAACTCAATAGATGACACACACATCTTTACTGGATCAGTTGATATTACTGGGTCCATTTCATTAAATGGTGAACCAATTGGAACAGGTAAGTTAGATGAAACCACATTTAATACCTTCACATCGTCTCACGATGTTTTGACTTCCGATTTTAATAGTTTAACAAACTCATACAATTCGTTTACATCATCTTATATTAGTCATAGTTCATCTTTCGATTCTAGAATTGATGATTTAGAATCTTTTAGTTCATCATTAGATATTTCTTTTGTTAATGAAACTGAGTTTGGTGTTTTCACATCATCATATAACACAGTATCGGGGTCTCTAGATTCTAGGTTGGATGTTTTAGAAGCATATAGTGGTTCACAACTTGTCCCATCATCATCAATGTCATTTAGAACTTTACAAACAGATGTGTATTGTAAAAACACTACTGGCACTCAGATAGATAAAGGTAAAGTCGTTAGAATTATTGATTCAGTTGGTGATAATCCATTGATTGCGCTAGCTGATTATACATCTGAATTAGATTCAGCAAATACTTTGGGTATTGCAACACAAGATATCCCAAACGATTCATTCGGTTTAGTTATAACTGAAGGTATATTAATAGGTGTGAACACTAGTGGAATGACTGCCGGTCAATTATTATTTTTAGGTACAAGTGGTTCGTTTACAACTACCCCACCCATTGCACCAAATCACGGTGTTAGACTTGGTGAAGTGTTAAGAGTACAACAAAACAATGGTTCGATATATGTTCGCATTGATAATGGAATGGAACTTAGTGAAGCACACGATGTAACATACACAAACATATCTCAAGGTGATTTATTAGTTAGAAATGGTAATGGTGTTTGGAATAACTCTAAACAATTACATGGAGCATATGCAGTAACTGGTTCGTTAACTGTTACCGGTGTTGTTGGCGGTTCAAATATTGCCGCAATAGAAACCGCAACAAGTAGTTTAAATAGTTTTACCTCAAGTACAAATAGTAGACTAAATAGTATTGAGATATTCACATCATCAATTAACACAACAATTAATGATGTTGTTAATAATGGCACGTTGGTATCAGGTAGTTCGCAGATTTATATTACCGGAACAACAGGGTATTCAACATTTAGCGGCTCAATTGCAACAACAGATGCAAATCAAAATTCTAGATTAGATAGTTTAGAAACAGAAAGTGGTAGTATTAGAAGTGGTTTTAATTCTTATACAAGTTCGAACGATTCAACAAATACATCACAAAACAATAGATTAGATTTAATTGAAACTTCTACTGCTAGTTTAAATTCATTTACAAATTCAGTTAACACAACCATTAAAAATAAGCTTAATAGCGATGGTGTTATATCAGGCAGCATTCAAGTAGATTTAACAAGTACAACAAATTATTCTACATTTAGTTCGTCTATAGCAACTACAGATTTAGGTCAAAATAGTAGATTAAATTCATTAGAACAAAAGACTGGTAGTTATGCAACAACAGGATCAAATAATTTTATTGGTGACCAAACAATAACTGGTTCAGTTATTATTACTGAAAATTTACATGTTTTTGGTTCATCATCAATTACATATGTTACCGCATCACAATTAGCGCTTAGTACCTCATTTATTTCTGTTAACGTCTTCGAACCAGCAGAAAGATTTGGTGGATTAAAAGTATATGATTCTGGTTCATTATCACATCAAGCAACAGCATCTTTAGCGTGGGATAGTTTATATAATAGATGGGTTTATCAAAATGCATCTGGTAGCTCATATTCTGGTGCAATGTTAATCGCTGGCCCAAGAAATAGTGGTAGTCTAGGTGAGGAAACCGCTTTAACATCTGGTAAAATACCTAAGTCAGTTGGTGGTGATCATATTGACAATTCAATCATGAATGAGACAAGTGGTGTAATTTACATAACTGGATCACTTAGCGCAACAGGCACTGTTAGCGGAACAAACATTACAGCAATTGAATCAACAACATCAAGCTTGAATTCATATACAGCATCGAATGATTCTACAAATGTAACACAAAACAATAGATTAACATCAATAGAAACAAGTACAGGAAGTTTAAATAGTTTTACTTCAAGTACTAACACAAGACTTGGTTTAATTGAAACCGCAACAAGTAGTTTAAATTCATACACATCATCAACAAATACAAGACTTGGCTTAATTGAAACAAGTACAGGTAGTTTAAATAGTTTTACAAATTCTATCAATACAACAATTAAAAATAAGTTGAATAGTGATGGTGTCATTTCTGGCTCTGCACAAGTTGTTGCCGCATTACCATCAGGAACAGTATCTGGTTCATCACAAGTATTAAATGGCACAACAATTCATTCAGGTTCATTCTTTAACGGTATAACTGTTGTATCTGGTTCTGCACAAATATCATTTGGCGGAATAACTGGTGTACCATCTGGTTTAGTTTCTGGATCGTCACAAGTGTCTTTTGGTTCCATATCCGGCGTACCATCTGGTTTAGTTTCTGGGTCATCACAAGTGTCTTTTGGAAGTATAAGTGGTGTGCCATCTGGTTTAGTTTCTGGGTCATCACAAGTGTCTTTTGGAAGTATAAGTGGTGTACCATCTGGTTTAGTTTCTGGTTCTTCGCAAATTACATTATCATCAACAACCGGATTTGGTTCATATTTAAATCAAGCTGTTTTAACCTCAAGTTCACCAACATTTGCTGGATTAACATCAACATCCGCATTATCCGTTGGTTATAGTATATCATCTGAACCATTTGTAGCGGGACATTTTTATAATACAAATACAACATCAAATCAAGCCTATGGTGGGGTGTTGGTTAGCGCAATAAATCAAGCACATATAAGATTTCAAGTTGGATCAAATTCGTGGGGGGCTAGTGGTGCAAAACAGTGGCAAATTAGGGTTGGTAATGGCGGTGGATCCGATGACATGAGAGTATATTCTTGGACGGCCGGAAGAGATGTGGCGGTGTTTAATACAAATGGTAATCTTATATTACATGACGGTTCAAATGCTGGGGGTGTTTATTTGAGCGACACAAGTCTAGGTCTTTACAGAGACAACACATATGATATTAGTTTAAATCAAGGTGGATCTTCTGATGGTGTTCTTTATATGGGAAGTGCTGGTAGTGTTATTATCTCAATAGATAACAACAATAATGATACGGGTAAGAAATTTATAGTTGGTAGTAATGCCGCAAAACCAACAAATGAATTGTTCTCGGTTAGTGAAAATGGTAACACATATGTTAGTGGTTATTTAACCGTTAATGGTGCGGGGTCATCGAGTTCAATTTATATGAACGATAGTGACGAAGGTAGTCGTGAAATTCATTGCAACTCAAATCGAATAGGGTTTTTAACACAAGCTGGTTCTTGGGGGGCGTATCTCGATGATAATGCTAACTGGTTTGCCGAAAGTTCAATGAGAGCTCCAATATTTTATGATTCACAAGATACTGGTTATTACGTTGACCCAAATGGGACGTCTAATTTAAGTATTGTTACAATAGTTGATAGAGTAAATCATAACACATCATCATCAAGAAACAAATATAATGTTTATGGTAGTGATGGAACATATTGTATTGGTATGCAGTCAGCAATCACATATGGTGGTTTAAATGATTGGGGAATGACTTTCCAATTTAATAATGACGATGGAAGAGGATTCTGGTGGGGGGATAATGGTCATAATACAGCACAAGGTGCGATGGCATTAACAACTAATGGTAATTTAACTGTTGCGAGAAGAATTAAAGTTGGTTATGGTGAAACGGATGTAACAACACCTACTGTACCATTACAAGTTTATGGCTCAGGTGGGACTGTATTGGATATTCAAGGTTCTGCTGGACAATTATTCTCGGTAACTGATGATTTAACTGGTGACATATTTTCAATATCAGATATATCTGGTGTACCGATGATTAATGTTAACACAACAAACGGTACAAGCTTTGGTAGTACTATATTCCCATCAGCAAATAACGCATACGATTTAGGTACATCCTCATTTAGATGGGCTAACGTTTATACCAACGACTTACACTTGAGTAATGAAGGAAAAGAGGGTGGTAACGAAATTGATGGAACAACAGGTGATTGGACAATTCAAGAAGGTGCTGAACAATTATATATCATTAATAATAAAAATGGTAAGAAATATAAAATTGATTTAACAGAGGTAAAATAATATGCCATATTACGTAGGAGGGACAAGTTTATCGAGCTCAACAATCACACCTTCAGGTGGCGGTTTTACATTGTCTAGTTCTGAAATTTCTAGTACGGGTTATGTTAGAAAAGGCTTAACCAAGGTATTCTCAGCAAACGGAAGCACTGGTGGTGCATATAGTAATGGTTGGCAATATCCAAATAATAGTGGTTGGGCCGGTGCGGGTACTTGGCAAGTGTTAACGGGAGCAAGAATTGGATGGGTAATTGATAACTCGCAGAGAGGTAGCGATTTTAGCACCTCCTCTGGTAGATTTACAGCATCAGTTGCTGGTTGGTACACATTTCACATGAGTTTATATATTTTAAATGATTTATCATCACCGTACAATACGGGTACAGGTTATGTGCACCCACAATTTGCGAAGAATGGTAATGTATCGTGGAATAATGGTAGAACCCCGTATCAAATTTATGCACATGGTGCTGCTGGTGGTAATAGCGGTAGTAGTAGTGGTTATGCTGATGGTGTAACAAATAGTGCGGTTATGCAATTAAGTGCTGGTGACTATGTGGAAATTTATTTGTATATTCATAGTAACGATACTAGAATTTATGCACCATATAGTTCATTCTGGGGGGCGTTAATAAGTTAATAGTATTTATAAAGATAAAAGAAAATTATGTCAGTTAGTTACACAATTACATTAAGCGATGCAGAAGATAAAGCATTAGGCTACGTTGCGGTTTCACAACAAGAATGGATAGAAAATTTTGTTAAAGCAAGATGTGAAAATGCTATCCAAGAAATCTTTCAATCAGAAGTTGAAAGAAAAATTACTGCTGGTGAAGCGATAACAGGAACAAAGGAAGAAATTGTTTTGGCGGCAAACATTAGAAGTTTGGCCGATAGACAATCAGACCCAACACCAGACATTAATAACCCATATCCAGACCCATTTGTATAATGTCAACTTATATTGGTAGTAGTACATTAACCCCAACAGCATACGCACCTTCTGGTAACTCATTAGGTGTTAGTGGTAATCTCGCTATTACAGGTAATGTTAAAATAAATTCACAACCAGCATTTAATGCATCTGGCACAACTGGATGGCTATATCGTTCTAGTTTTGGGTCAGCAGGGTGGGTTGAGATCGGGTCACCTATGGCCTGGACTGTTACACAACAAGGCGCCGGTTCATATGGATTTAACACATCTACTGGCCGTTACACCGCACCAGTCGCTGGTAAATATTATTTTTACGCATCAACATATTATAGAAATGATAGTAATTCCACATCAAATTATATTCATTATTTGTTTGGTGTAAATGGGGCACAAAACTGGAATGTTGGAGGAACCCCATATAATATTTATGGACATGGGGAACTTCAATACTATTCGGATGGTATTAGTGTATCAGGAATCATTAATTTGGGTGTTGGTGATTATGTTTCAATAAGACCATATTGGTCTGGAGATAGTGGTAGAATGTATAGTGATTATTCATTATTTTGTGGTTATTTAATTATGTAAAATGGGAATAAACGTAGGAGGAACATCATATAATTCAACAGCCTTTACCCCAACTGGTGGGATATTGACGCTATCGGGGGATTTAACTATTGGTACAAATTTAAAAGCGTCCGGGCAACCATGGTTTAATGCTAGAGGCGCTACTAGTTCATGGAAATACGCTTCTGATTTTGGTGGTGTTAACAACTGGAGAGAAATGGGTTCAACAATGTCATGGACAAATAATCAACAAGGCGCCGGTTCATATGGATTTAGTAATTCAACAGGAAGATACACTGCACCAGTAGCTGGTTATTATTTATTTTATACATCAGATTATTATCACAACGATAGCAATAGCACATCAAACTATATCCATTACAATTTTTCAAGAAACGGAACACCAAACTGGAATGCAGGACAATATAATCACACAATTTATGGACATGGTACTGTAGCCAATCACGTTGATGGGGTTGTTAATCATTGTATAATGTATTTGAATGTTGGTGATTATTGTAGTAACTTAATTTATTGGGGATCTGGTGGTTCTGGTAGGTTATATACTGATCATCATCTATTTTGTGGTATGTTATTGGGTTAAAATTTCTTATATTTTAACTATTAAATCTATTTATATACATGGGACTATACAGAGGACCGGTGATACCCACCGCAGGACTTATTTTGGCTTTAGATGCTGGAACCACAAGATCATATCCAGGTTCAGGTGGTACTTGGTATGATGTTAGTGGTAATGGAAATCATTTTACAATACAAGGTAATGTATCTTGGTCTGCGGCTAGTGGTTTTGGTAATTTTGAGGGGAATAGTACTGGTTCTGGAAATAAAATATATCGTTCAAGTTTCCCAACAAATTTAAAATTAGCACAAGGTGGGCAAGGTTATACTGTGTTGTTATGGGCTAGAAGTACTGGTGGTGCCGGAGGTTGGAGAAAACTTATAGCAAATGCTGATGGCGATAACTATATTGATTTATATCAACAAAGTAGTTCACCATATGGTTGGCATCAAGATGGTAGTGGAGAATCATTATATGTTGATGGTGTTTCTGTTGCGAATGACACGTATGTTATGCCAAACACTGGTTGGCACTTATACGGTGCTACTAATTATAATAATGGAACCGTAACAAATCCTGGGTATGGGTTAACTATTGGTAATGAACCTAATAGTAGCCCAAGTGGGAATAACACATACCCATGGATCGGTAATGTAATGACATGTTTAATGTACAATAGAGTTTTAACACAAGACGAATTAACTAAAATATATAATAATCAAAAAACAAGATTCGGATTATAATATGAATATAGAAAGAAGATGGTTAATAATACCAACAAGTTTAATTGAATCGATTAATTTTAATCAAGTAAAAGAATCATCAATTGATTCATTAAGGTTATCGTTAGACGGTACTAAAACATTTGTAAAATATGATGTTCAAGTTTTTAACGAAGATCATGTAACAACATATATTGATGCTGAAGATGGTGAAGAAAAAACACACACAACTTTGGCTGGTGTTTATGGTAGACCATCAATATATCAAGTAGGTATGGAAGAATATGGATATGAAGAGATATTGGAAATACTATCAGGACCAGAATGGACACAAACAATAGATTAATATGTCGGTAAAAAACACTAACAATACATTTGACGCTTTAGTATTTGGGTATGATTCACACCCACATAGCAAATTTGCACCAGGTCCTCCAGGGGTAAATAAAGTGACGGGTATTGGGTATACATATGGTGCAAATAATAGCACATATTTTAAAACAGCATATAATTCACATGTTGTAACCATTCCTAAAGTTGGAAGAAAAACCACACATTCAATTACAAACTATAATGATTATGGTGGCGGATCAGGGGTATGTTGTGAACAATTATTTAATGTCGGTGGCGGATCTGTTACCGGCGGACAAGTATGCACATATCAAATTCTTTATAGAATTAATAATGGTTATACACATCCTAATTTAATGTATCATTATCAATATGGTCCTAGTGGTTATATTACTGAAGGTGGATTACATAACGACTCAAATCGTGAATATCTTGGTGATGGGTGGTATCACGGATGGGGACAAATAACATTAAATGCTAGTACAACAAGTGTTAATTTATATGTTTATGTATATGAATATGGAACATATAATAGATTTGAAATAGGTGGATTACAATTCACTCAAGGTAGTTCGATATTTAAACCATCACAATTCTTAGGTTACAACGAAAACAGATCAAATACCGGTGCATTATTAGATTTAAAAGGTACAACATCAATAAGTGTCGCTGATTTAACATATAACTCATCGGGTCAACCATATTTTGACGGAACAAATGACTATATAAATTTAGATTCTTTTGCATCGTCGGTACCAAAAAGATTAACAGTTGAAACCGTTGTTAAATTTACAGCAATGAATGGTAATAAAGTTGTTGTTGCTCATGGCGGAAATGGTGATAGTGATAAAGGATTTTTACTTCAATATGAAAATAGTACATATGGTTTAGCTTTTGCAATATATGATAACCCGAGTTTTGGTTGGGCATATGCCGGAACTGGCTCTGCTTCAACACAATATTTAAATCAATATATTCACATGGTTGGTGTATATGATAATAACTTTGTTAGATTATATATCAATGGTATTCAAATTATGGCGACAGAATTTATTAATGGTTTTGAACAAAGATCTACATTTAGAATTGGGAATGAAGTAAATAGAAGTTATTATCATCAAGGTGAGATTCCAGTTGTTAAAGTGTATAACCGCCCATTAACCGATACCGAAATAAAAGCAAATTACAATACATATAAAAACATATACAGTTTATCATGAGTGTAGGTACAAATAATAGCACATATGGATTAGTTTTTGGTTATGATATTGGTAGTGATAAAAGTTATCTTGGTGAGCCAACAACAAACTTAGTACCAGATGCGCCAAACAACGGAAGATTTACAACATCAAATGGGTGGGCAACATATAATACCAATCAATATTGTGGAAATAATGGTTGTGGGACATATTGGACAATTCCATCAATATCAAGTGTATCGGGGAATGTTGTGACCACATCTAGCGCACATCAAATTAGAAGTTTTGACGTTATTCAACCAAATGCAACTGGCGGCGGTGTTAATGCTGGGCAAAACTATGTTGCTAAAAAAATATCAGATACACAATTTTGTTTATATGCGTATAATGGTAGCCAAAGTGGTGCAGATGGTTATATAAACCCAACTACAGGTTTTTATAAAGTACATGATGACTACGCAAACGATAATAAAGTATCAATAAATTCATCAGGGTTTCCAACTGGTTGGTGGGGGGCACCACATTTACCTAATGCGGGGTTAATAAAAGAAATAGTTCCAGGCGGTGGACGAGTGCCCGGAACTAATTGTATGAGATGGCACCAATATCGTGGTGATGGTGTTGCTGATGGTATGGCATATGGTGTTTATGTTCCCGTAACAGCTGGCGATACAATTACAGTTTCATATTATTTAAGAGCCGCAACAAAAAGTGCAGTAGGTAAAGGTGGTTATTATACCACATATTTTTATGGTTATGGCGCATATAGTGGTGGATTTAGTTGGGGGGATCATGGGGTATGGGTAAGAAATACACATCAATGGACCGCATCGTACACTTCTAGTTTTTATCAATATTGGTTTCCGGATGGCTCTGGCGATCCATATGCTGTAGATATTGCTGATTTACAAGTTGAGGTAAATAAAGGGCATGCAACTAAATTTACAACAGGGACAAGAAGTGCAACACAATCATTATTAGATATGACAGGCGTTAACACAATTAATGTTGCTAATGCATCATTTGATTCAAATGGTAATCCATATTTTGACGGTACAAATGATAGTATTATCGTTACAAATCACTCATCTTTAAAAAATAACACAACAACGATCGAATTTATTATAAAATATAACGGCACACCAAACGGTGATATTATTCAAATGGGGGTAGGTAGTGGTTCATATGCACAATATTATTACAGAGCATATGGTGGTAATTCTTATTGGAATTGGTTTCCAACTGGGGCATCATCATATGGTGCAATCACAATTCCTAATTCTGCGTTTACAATTGGTCAATATTACCATGTTGTTATGGTTGGTAGATCAGATGGCTCTGTTTCTTTCTATATTAACACAATCGCACAATCTGGTGCATCTGTAAGTTCAACAAGCGCAGTATCAACATGGACCCCAGCTAATTTAACTATAGGTGGATACACATGGGATGGTTATTCTTCATCTGAGATACCCGTGGTTAAAATCTACAATAGAGAACTAACAACATCAGAAATAAACAAACACTATTATTCTTATAAAAATAGATTTAATTTAAGTTAATTATTTCTTATATTATTCTTTATGAATAACATAGGTTTTGGTATATTTTGTTTTGGGGAAGAGTACTACTATAAAGGTACAGTAGAGAAGATCAATAAAATATTGGAGAGTGGTTTTCATTGTTATATTTTAACTGAAGATCCATCATATTTTGAAAAAAAATACACACCAACATTCCTACACATCATAAAATATGATAGAACATTTAAATCTTACGCAGATAAAATGATTCTACCAAAACATATTCTAAACCAGCACGATATCACAATACTAATTGATGCTGACACACATATTACAGAATACACATTTCTAGAAGAGTTAAAAAATTATACATTTAAGCCAGGTATAAGTTATACTGACACATTAGAAAATCACAAAGCAAAAAAGGCTTGGGTTAAAGATTTATTAATGATCGAAAGTCCCGAATGGAAACCATACCACCAATATGCCAGTAAAATATTTCCTAATTACTTAGAATTCAATACCTTATGGGAGTATTTTCTAATAATAAATAAGGAAGGATTTAATCAAGAAAGTTTTTATACTTATTATGAGAAGTTACAATTAGCAAAAGAATTTGCTGATTTACCGATGAATAAGGAAATAAACGGTGCTGGTGAGGGTATTTCAATACAGATAGCGTCAAAGTTGTCTAATAGCAATATAGAAAGAGATTTTTATCTTTATGAAACATTAAAAGATAAAATGATAAGTGTTAGTAGAAGATACACAAGACCAGAATTCTGGCCAGAATGGATGAAATGATAACAAATGAAGAATATATTAGAAAAAACATCACTAACAATAATGATGAACCTGTACCATATCGCTGGACACATGGTGCAACAGATCTACATATGGGAGACGGTATTATTGTGTATTCTCTTATACAGCATATGAGAGCAAAAGTTTGTGTTTGTATAGGTTCTGGTGGAGGTTTTATTCCTAGAATCATGACACAAGCTAGAGTTGATTTATATAAACAAAAAATATTTGATGGAGACAGTGATTATAATTGGGGGGATATTGGTTGCACTTATCTTGTCGATGCTTGTAATGGTATTGGTGGGCCTAACGACCTTGAAAACGAGTCCTCATTCTTCAGGAGCACGTTTTACCCGCGTCTTATTAAATCGACTTCAGTCGATGCGTATTATGATTTTTTTATTAGACAGGATATTAAAATAGATTTTCTTTGGATTGATGGCGATCATTCTTACGAGGGGGTTAAAAAAGATTTTGATTTATATTCACAAATATTATCAGAAAAGGGGGTTATTGTTATACATGACACCGATTTGGAATACGAAGAAACACTAATAGTTTCAGAAGACGCAAAAAAAGACCATCATTCTTTCGATGGCCCGGCTAGGTTAGTTAAAGAACTTGAAGAAAATCCGGAGTGGAACTTGATTAATTTACATAATTTCCGTATATTAATGGATAAACCGTCCTCAAGCGGTATTACCATTATTAATCGGAAAAAATGATTAGAGCGCTTTCAGTTATCGGTCACGGAGTGAACCTCATTCCACATTACATTGAACATTACAGTAAGTATGTTGACGAAATACAATTTGTTGTATATCAATCAGTTATACATCCAAATCTTATTGAAGAAGTTAAAGAAATAACAAAAAATCACAAAAACGTTAAGGTTGTTAAAACAATTGAAGATCGAGTTTTTGATTGGGAAAAAGTTACTGCGCTTTACAATTTAATTAAATCAAAAAAACCAAATGATTGGTGGGTAATTGCCGACATTGATGAATTTCACCTTTATCCAAATGATGAATTAAGAAAATGTGTATCAGATTGTGATTATCATGGTTGGGATATGATACGCGGCGGCTTTATAGATAGAATTGGTAAAGATGGGGGATTTCCAGAGATAAAAGAAGGGTCAACTATCTTCGAACAACTACCTACCATGGGTTTTTTTAGATATCCTATGAGTAAAGCTTGCCCAAATAAAATATGTGTGGTAAAAGGAAATGTTGAAATCACCGCGGGGCAACATTATGCTAAATTAGATGGGTACACCACATGGAAATGGCAAGGATGGAACCACCCATTAATCGCACCTATTGATCGTTATTCAGTACAAGTGCATCATTTTAAGTGGGATAAAACATCAATTGATAGAATTAGAGCAGTTGCAGGTAATAATGCAAGTTATTCATATTCTGAAGAATATAGAACCATGTACAAAGAATTGGCAAAGACAAAATTTAAATTTGATCTGTCTAATCCAGAATACATGTTTGAAGTAAGTGAAGGTGAGGCGGAATATTCAACATATAGACAATGGAATAAATTAATCAAGAAAATCATAACGGTCTAATGATAATAACATTTGTTGCTGTTGGTAAAAAGTATATTAACCAGTTAAATGATTTTTTTAAAACAAATGAATCATTTAAAGATAACGCTATTGTACTAACCGACAGACCAAATTTGTTTAGTGATGTAAAAACTGTTTTATATCAAAACAAAGTTTTTTCTTTTTTTGATAAGTTATTGTTTTCATTGAGGGTTTGCGAAGAGTACCGTGAAGATGTTTTATATGTTGATGTTGATGAGCTTTCTCATTTAAGTATTCATGAAATTATAGATCAAATAGATGAAAAGGAGACGTCTATTTTATTTACAATACCATGGCCACCTAAAAATCTAGATGAATTAGATAATAAAAGATGGAAGTTATTTAAGGATATTGTTAAAACAGATCATAAAGAAATTCAAACATTATTTGAGAATGTTTTTTTCTTTCCTAAAACATTACCGGTATCAAAATTACTTTATGATTTAGAATTATTAAAACCTATATTTGAAACCATGTCAATATTAAATGAAGAGGTGAGTAATAATATTGGTGGCGGAGAAGGTTTAGCACTTTCATACTTAGTTAAAATAAACAATTTAAAAATAAAACAATTAAAATGAGCACTAAAGCAGAAAAAGAAGAACAGCTTCAAAAGCTAGAAGAGAGAAAGGTTAAAGCCCTTGAAAAAATTGCAAATTCACTAGATGCATTAACTATCTGGTTTGAAGAAATCGACAAACAAGAGTGGAGCGATAGAATACAGTATTATTTGTCTGAGTGGCATAAAACAGCAAAACCGAAAGATCCAACAATTGATGGATAGAAATAAACTTGGCATTATTGTCCCTTATAGACACAGGGAGCGTGATTTAGATATATTTTTAAATCATATGGAACGTTATTTCAGTGAAAAAGAAATAAGGTATGAGATCATTATTGTCGACCAAGATGATGCCAAGCAATTCAATAGAGGAATGTTATTAAACATTGGGTTTACATACGCAAAAAAATTGAAATGTGATTATGTTGTGTTTCATGATGTAGATATGTTACCCATTGATGTTGATTACGGTTATTCCGATATTCCTTTACATTTAGCCACTGATTTTGTGTTAGAAGACGGTGAGAAAAATAGAGAAGTGTTTGAAGAATATTTTGGTGGCGTGACCATGTTCTCTGTTGAAGATTTTGAAAAGATAAACGGATATTCAAACAAATATTGGGCTTGGGGATATGAAGACACCGATCTTTTATTAAGATGTAAAGTAGCACAATTAGATTTAGCAACATTAAAAATTAAGAATATTGGTAAAAGGGGTAGGGCTCTTAAATTCAATGGTGTTAATTCATATGTTGAATGTAAAAACACAATTGATTTAAATAATAATGCCACATTCTTTGTGTCTTTTTTTCCTGAGAAGTTTATATTAGACCATACAAAAGAATCGGACGAATTTAGTGTGTTTAGTATCCCTGGCTGGGATTTTGCTGTTTGTTATAATTCATTCTCTAGATATAATTTTTGTGGGTTTGATACAAACCATGTACCATACTTTGTTAACTCTGAAATAAAGACCAATTATAAAACAAATATGGCTGTTGTTTTAGATAGAAATGAAAACATTATCAAAGTATATCAAGATGGGGAATTAATTGGCCAAACACCTCAGTTTAAAAAATTATATTTTTATAGAAAAGAACCTAAATTTTATTTAGGTGCCGGTAAGCCAGGTAGGGAAAAAATACCTAATTTATTTAAAGGAACAATTGATTCATTTGCATATTATGATGAAATATTGAGTGATGATGAAATTAAAGAGATATCGCTAAATGAAGAACATTATTTAAATGAATCGTTTGGTAAATATAAATCCAAAGATGCACTTAAAATTTATTATGACGCTGATTTTATTGAAAAATATAAATTAACCGACTTAACTGGAAATGAGAATAATGGTAAGATTATGAATTGTGAGATTGTTGGCCAAAGATATGGTGAATTTACAGAGGTTAAAATACCACATAGAAGAAAATCCCTATTCAAATCATTAAAACATGATGAGAATGGGTTTTTGGGTAATAAGTGGAAAGATCAAGCAACAAGATGGAATCAATTAAGATTTCATAATGAAGTATTTTTAAATAATGATTTAATAAAAACAGATGGATTATCTAATCTTGAATTTGTTGAGCATGGCAAAACACATAAGGGTAAGATATTACACGTTAATGTAGGAATATGAAACATAAATTAGGTATCTGTATCCCATACAGAAACAGAAAAGAACATATTGATAGGTTAATCCCACATTTAACCAAACACTTAAATGAACAGGGTATTGATCACGCGTTTTATGTTGGTCATCAAGTTGATGATAAGTTGTTTAACCGTGGTGCAATGAAGAATGTTGCGGCACAAATCGCATTTAATGATGGGTGTGATTATATTGCTTGGCATGATGTGGATATGTTGCCACACGAAGAAGCTGATTATTCATATCCCGAAGAAACCCCAATGCACATTGCAACTAAATTATCTAAATATGGTTATAATTTAGGATATGATCAGTACTTCGGTGGTGTTGTATTATTTACGAAAGAACAAGCTGAAGCTACCAATGGTTATTCAAATGATTATTGGGATTGGGGTCAAGAAGATGATGATTTGTTTTGGAGATGTTACTATGAAGGTTTAACTACCGGTAGAGTTATTAAAACTGAGGAAAATAAGATTGTTGCCAATTTTAATGGTGATAATTCTTTTTTAACTGTCCCTACTAATAGGGAGATTAGTTCTTGTCTTCATAATGATCATACAATCACTGTGACATTTAATGCAGAACAACAGAACGATAAGGTGCCAATATGGCTTGTTGGTGACGAACAAAGAACATTCATTGAATATCCACTAATTAGAAAAGATGGTAGTTGGACCTGGGGCCTTTCATTTAACAATTCTAGAGCGGTTACAGCTCAATTGTTTGATAGAAGTGGTATGCGACATTATAATTGGGCAAAGAGATTTGAGGGTATGTGGACCCAATTAACAATTAGTTTTAATAATGAGGAAAAAAATGTGTACTTTTACGTAAACGATGAACTCATTTGCCAAATGAACGGAGTGAAACAAAATATCCCCTTTCCAATTAGAAACGATCTAAAAAGTCACGATGCGGTTAAACCGTTTTTAATAGGGTTTTGTAACCATTCCAATGTTTACTATAAGGGTAAAATATCAGATATTAAAATCTATAATAAGTTCTTTTCAAATATTCAGGAAATGGAAAAAAATGAAGAGAATTTGATATTAAATTGTGATTTTGAGACTCAACCATTTGTTAATCAGAACGTTGTATTCACAAGAGAAAACATTGAAATTATTGAAAACATTATTCCGTATCGTAGGGATAGTAGATTTTATTGTTTACCTCATATTGATGAGGGGTTTGTTAATGGTACATGGGCGAAAGGTGAAACAACTGCAAGAAATGAGAAGAGATTTGTAACAGAAATGCAGCAGAGAAAGATTGATTATAAGAATGACGGATTAAACACACTAAAATATGAATTAGTTAGTATTGAAAATTATACTGACAACTGTAAAATGATAAATGTTAAATTATGAAACAAAGCCAATGCGTTTTAGCATACACATCGTTATATGTTGATCCAGACGGGTCGGTAAGACCATGTTGTATATCTAGTAAATTTGATAATGATTTGAATTTCAATGATTA